>ULRL01061986.1_pt1 | contig 15164 bp, 17 predicted proteins | sample 1955391 | NCBI WGS metagenome assembly ULRL01 (sample SAMEA4835681, study PRJEB28245) | human gut metagenome | biome: gut microbiome; material: fecal sample | place: Denmark | collected 2008
GTGTGGTGTGGTCAGCTGACTTGTTCCATCCATGCCTGCTTTTCCGCTGGCGTCTTTTCGATCCAGTCCAGCAGGTTCTGAGACTCCTCCAGCCACTTTGCCATCTCGAACAGCCTCGTCCTGGCGTAGGGGCTGTCTACACGAAGTGACGTTTCAAACAGATCCCAGATGTTATCCAGCGTTTCAAGTGCGCTGGCATTCATGGGCAGTTCTCCCTCCGGCAGCACATGGGTCACCGTGCCATTTTTTTCTGCGGCGTGGATGGCATCCAGCTCGCGGTCCAGGAGTGAGATGACCTCCTGTGTGTCACCAACGGGGATGTCCCATGCCGTCCCAATGTGGGAGATGCACTCTCGGTGGAGCTGCACATCTGCGGTGGGGTGGAGCACCAGCAATGCCAGTCCCTCTTTTGCGATATTCATCTGCAGTTCCTTTGCGGTATCAATTGTCATGTTTGTTTCCTCCTGATTTTTGATTCGGGCAATGCCCGTGCAAACACAATGGCACGGCGCAGGGAGAAAAGCTATCCACGAAAAGCAACAAAAAATCCATGGCTGGTTTTGTGAAAAGCCAATGGAAACCGCAGTTATTACATGGTTTGCTCCTGCGCGGTGTTCCGCATCTTTTAGATAAGCCGCGGGTGCAAAAGGGAGAGCCACGCCAGTTGGCACGGCTCTCCGGGCAGCGTATTCGATTTCACATTCCCAGCACCGGTGAATCGCGCTGCTCCTGTTCCGATGTTAGGATAACCGGCCAAGAGAAACTCCGCTTTCTTTTCCTTTACGATCACAGCTGCAGCTCCGCAGTCTGTGCCTGCTCCTCGTGAAGCTGTTGGGCATACTCGCGCAGGCTCATGCCGGTCTGCTGCTGACAGAATTCCTCCATCTTTCGCATCAGCACTTCCTGCTCGGCTGCGTTGAGCGGATAGCTCCAGCTCTCCTCGGAGCCGTCACCCTTGCAGAGCGTCAGCTCCAGCGTGTCGCAGGGTCTATCCTCCGCGATGTCGTAGTTGGCATAGATGTTGAGCCAGTCATCGTTTTTGTCCGTGAGGACGAAGGTTCCGAAGGCAGCGTCCACATCAAAATCTGCGTCCACATAGAAGTTGAGCTTACCGTCCTCATCCATCATGATCTCATCACTGAAGGAAAAATTCCGCGCGGAGAGATGTCCCGCCGAGGTGATTTCCATGCCATCCAGCAGCTCCAATAGTTTGGAGAGCTGTTCATCCGCCGAAGCAAAGCGCGACCTTGTGGCAAGGTAGACGGACGGGGAGACATCCCGCATCGCCCAGGTTCGCCAGCCGTCCATGATGTGTACAGCGGAGAACTCCCGCTTGTCGAAGTTCACATCGAACACGCCGCGCACCTTGCCGGTGTTCTCCATGCGTACAGCGGTCAGGGCGTCAAACTCTTTTGCTGTGATGGGTTGCCCGCCGAAAAACATTCCGATAAATTTGTCCGGCGCAGTGCCTTTCTCTGCGGCGACATAGCCGCGCAGCTTTTTGCAGGCGACCAACAGCTCCTCACCAGGCGAGGTCTTGAAGTACCACTCCTGCCCGTGCTCCGTCACATGGTAGGCGGCGTAGGTGCGGGCACCCTCCCTCGCTTCACGCTCTGCAGCATCCTCTGCGTAGATCTCGGCACTGATGCGTTTGTATTCCTGCTCTGGGAGCTGGTTGCACAGCTCGTCCAGCACATTCTCCAGATGCTCCTGCAAGGTTTCATCCCTGAGATGCTTTTCGATGGCATCCTTCCAACGGCGGTCGATCCACAGTGTGATGTCTACATGATCCGCCATCTCAGTTGCCCTCCTTCACAGCCGCAGGCTTCGGCTCACTGCTCTGCGGCTTGGGTGCGGCGGGCTTGACAGGACGCTTGGGTTTCACCGCCGCGGGCGCGGCCTTGCTGTCCAGATACTCCCGCAGCGGCTCCGGTACGGTTTTTTCATACAGAGCGTTCAGCGCATCCTCCAAGTGCTCCTGCACAGAGGAGTGTTCCTTGCGGAGCGAGAACTCCAGTGCGCCCAGCTTCTCATCGTCAAAGGCGATGGTGACGGTTGCTTTTTTCATGTGCGTGTCCTCCTTCTATATGCTGTTTTTGGCGTTTTTGTGTTATAGAGGGTATTACTACCCTCTGGCGGTCGTGCGCGGTTTCAATTATCCCCGCGCGGGGTTTTCTGACGGGCAGAAACGGCCTTTTCAATCGCCTTTCTGCTTGCCTCTTTTTGCGCTTCACTTGCGGTCCGAGGCGGTACGATCTTTATCCATGATTTTGGAATGGTGTAGTCAACTGCCCGTCCGCTGTGGGACACCTTCACGAGCCTGCAATCCTCCGGTCTGTCCCGCGCCAGTGCTGCCAGCTTCTGACGCAGTATCTTGTTGTGGGTGTAAATACCGGCGGTCTTTTCTTCCTCGTTGAAGCTGATAATGGTTTCCTGCTCATAACGAGCCATGTTCATGCAACGCACCTCCGATCATAACATCTGCGGCTCCTGCGGAGCCTGCTCCATTTTCTGCTGTGGGTGGTCGGTCAGTGCATACCAGCAACCATGCTCGTCTCTTTTTAAGGACAGCACCTCCATCTCCAGAAGTTCCTGCGCCTCGACCGGCATCTGACATCCGCTGACTCCGGGATGTGCCATAGTCGCTTCGCCGTGTAAGAGCTTCTCCGTTTCGGAAGGAGTCAGATCCACAAAACCGCACGGCGTCATGAGCTGAAAGTAATCATCCGGATAGCTTGTCAGCAGTTCCTCAATAGTCTTCGGCTGTATTGCATAAACCATATCACGCACCTGCGTTTGCCGTGTCTCGTCATATAGACCTGTGAGCAGACTTTGGAAGGTCTCGCCCACATCCACAGTCTGATGCTCCATCCAAGCCTCACTCAGAAGTTCCAGTGGCTTCTCCTGCTGCAGCAGAAAAATCATCTTCTTGCGGGAAAGATTTTCTCCAAACGCCATCAGCTCGGAGTGGCAGGTCATCATGGCGGAGATCTCATCTGCAGCCTGAATCAATTCGTCACGAGAGAGCTGGTCGAGCCGGTTCATGTACCCTGCCATCTCGTTCTCTGTCTTTTGGAACAGAAGCTGCCAAAGCTCCAGTGCCGTCCGCTCTGTATGGGGCGCTGTATCTTGTCCACCGACGAAGAGAGCAGAGGTATTTCTGATATCGTCCATATTCCCCTCGTTTCTCACATTGTCATTTCCGGTTGCTGCGCTTGCCGGATGTCCTCGCAGAACCGTAGGATTGTGTGACTGAACTCCATGTCATAGTTTTCAGCCTGCTCTGCCTGCCACGCCTCTCTTACAGAGGTCAGCGGTTTGTCATTAGAGAGAAGCAGGATCAACTGCTCCCGTTCAAAAACTGCGGTGAGCAGGGCATTATAGCAAATCCGGGTTGCCTCGATCTCCCCGGCGTTGGCAATGAGCTGCCCCTGTGTCATGCGGTAGAGGGAATCGGTGTATTCCCGCTGTTCACGCTCGATGTGTTCAAATAGGAGCTCCTGCAGTTCCGATGTGGTCTGTACCGATTCGCCCTGCACGATCTCCTCCGTAAGAAATAGCGCCACATCGATGACCTCCGCGTTGCGGAAGGTGAGGTCGCCGCGGCAGCCGATCTTCAGCCCTGAAAATTCCTTCGCCGCCTGCACCAGCTCTTTCGGGCTGCCGGGAGGGATCTCCTGATTCCAGCGGTACCAATTATCTTCGTAGCCGCAGGGCGTGAGCTTGAGAAGAACATAGTCCTCCGGCACAAATTTAGGATAGCGGCAGAGTTGCCCGCCCACGGCATAGTAGGGCTTTCCCTCACACATTACGGTCTGTTCCATGTACGCTTTCATTTTGCCGAGGCTCTCACAGAACCAGCACTCGCTGTCCAGGAAACGGCTGATCTTGCCGTCGTCCAGAATGCTGTCGAGGTTTTCCATCCTCGTCAGATGATAGACCACGGACGGTGGGGTTACTTTCACATAGGCCATGTCTCATTCCTCCTACATCTTCAGCGTGGGCATTGGACCGCCTCCGAACAGACCGTCTGCCGCCATGTCGGAAATCTCCTGTACACTCGCACCCTGCTCTGCTGCCTCTGCTGCCGGTATGATCTCGTTACTCAGCAGGGTGTTGTCCGGTACATGGATGGTCTGATAGATCGTGTTCACCACTTTGGGATTGAATCGCTCGGAGATCTCTTGAAAGGCTGCGACCAGCGAGGCCACTTCTCGCTCAAAGCCGTTTTCCACACCGTCTGCCAACTCCTCAGCGAAGGCGATCCACGCTGCGGTGGTGTGCGCATCGTGCTGCGGAATCAGGTTGTCCAGCATATCTGCATACTTCCTCTGCGGTGTTCCCACTGCCCATTGGTATTGAAAATGCTTCTGATGATCATCATGTCCGTGAACCGCTGATTCCGATGTGGCACTGTCTAATTCTTGATTGGCGTATTGCTGCATAAACAAATTGAACAATTCCAGCGTTCTCTGCTTTGCCTCCCGGACAGAATAGTACGGTCCGATGGTTTCGGCACATTCCATTTTGTCGTCACGCACATAACCATAATAGTGATTACAGAGGCTTCCGGGGTCGTGTGCATATCGGCGCTCCCGCTCTGTATAGATAACGACCTGAAATCGTTCATAGGTCGTGGCGGGGTCGCGTCCCTCGAAGGTGTATCGCGGCGATCCGTCAGTAAAGTCTGCGCCTTTTGTCCAGACGATTTTGTTCTTTACTTCATCTTTTGGAAATTCCATTCGTTCCTCCTCAGTCATAATTGATATACGGCACCTTCAGCCAGTGCGTCCAGCCGCGGTCCGCCAGCTCCGTTTTAACAACACCGTACTTGGTTCCCATGGCCTCAACGACCTGACCGCCGCCGATGTAAACACCGATGTGTCCGTCATGCCAAACCGCAAGGCCGGGGATGTCCGGCATTGTGCTAATGGGTCCGGATTCTTTGGCGTTATAGTACATCTGGTTTGCACCGATGTCCGGCATGCCATGGGTGCCATACTGGATCTCCATCGTCTCAGCATTCAGCCAGCCATAACCCTTGATAAGTCCCACGCAGTCGGTGGTCCTGCCGCCCAGCCAATTGGCGCGGATGGTGTCCTCATGATTGCCAACACCGTCCGGGTATTGCGACACCTTGTAGGTGAGGAGTGACTCCGTCAACACATTGCCATAGGTGCCCCATACATAGCCCCAGCCGGACTCCCATGCATGGATGGCGTAGGTCACAAGGTCGGCTGCATTTTTATTGGCGGGATCAACAAAGGCGGAGATGTCCAAGTCGATACTGCTTCCATCCCCGCGAAGATACTCGCCGCTGTAGCTGCCGCCGCCTGCGGTGCCGGCGATCATGGTATAGATGTGGTTGATGTTGCTCTTATCATCCTCCGTGATCGTCCGGCCCAGCTCCGCTTCCAGTTTTGCATACGCCTGATGCAGCGAAACCGGAACAGCGACGGTGTATTCTTCTTCTGTGCTGGTGACCGTGCCATCGTCGTTCTCGACATCGACCGTGCGGGTACGGGTTTCCCAAGTGTAGAAGCATTCTACGAAGCGGCTTGCCGCCCGTCTGCCGGGAGCGTCCTCGCCAAAGCAGAGGGCATAAAAAACAGCCTTGACTCGGATCGGGTCAAGGCTGTTTCCGCCTTCCGTCCGCCCATTGACGGAGGCGACTGCCGAATCCAGAAGAGAAAAAGCGGTGCGCATCTCCTCAATGTGAGAGCGGAATGCCATAGGCACCTCGGTCGAATAGCTCGTCCCATAGAAGGCTGCGGCTACCGCCTGGTTGTTGTGATCCGCACCGCCTGTGCCGATGGAGCACAGCGCGGCGATCAGGAGGATGACGGGCGAGAGAACAGCGACCAGCCCCCAGCCGATCCCTTTGCGGAGCTTCTCGTTGGAAAGGGCTGTCGCCGCGGCTTTGGCGATCATGCCTGCAGTTACTGCCATCAGCGACCACCCGCTGTGCCAAACAGCTTTTCCTTGTATGCAGGGGCGTGTACCGCCAGCAGATACCTCTCGTTGCCGCACTTGTACAGGCAGACACCGCGCTGGGGGAACTTGATGAGGTTATACTCCGCCTCATCCAGCTGGAGCATCTCCATGTAGCTGCGCTTGTCAATGGAGCCTGCGTTGAACAGGAACTGGTGAGGCGGGATGCTGAACAGCGGCTTGGTCATTTCTCGCACCTGTTCCTGATCAAAGTCCTCCAGATTCTGACTTGCCAGCAGCATGGCGGATTCCTTTTTGCGAACACGCTTGAGGCAGTTTCGGATGTACTCAATGGCTGTGGGGTTGGACAGCCAGATATACAGTTCGTCCAGTGCCGCCACGGTATTGCCCTCGGTCAGCAGCTTGTCCGACAGGAATGACAGAATATTGAAAAGCATGGCGTTGCGAACATTCTTCGCTGCACCCAACAGTCCTTTCACACCGAAAACGAGGAAACGGCTGGAGGTGATGTTGGTGTGTCCATTGAAAAACTGCGCATCCGCACCCTTGCACATGGAGTGCAGCCCCAGCAGCACCTCACGCAGGATCTGCTCGGTGTAGAGCTGGTGGGCGGCCATGTCATAGCTTTTGTACTCCGCCTCGATCAGGTCATAGAGGTCAGAGAGGATGGGATAGTCCTCCGAGCGCATACGGCGGAAATTGGTCCGCTCTGTGATGCCCCATTTTCCATACAGCTTGGAGAGCATGATCTCAATGGTGTCGATATGGGCATCTGAGAAATCCTTGTAGGCGCGGAAGAAGTCCTTGAGAAAGGAAATGTGCTGCGCCAGCAAAGTGTTTTTCCGAAAGGCTTCCGGTGCTGCCGTATCGTCTGGGTCGCCGCCGTCATCCCAGCATTTCGACTCCAGCACATTGATGATGTACTTGCCCGCCATAAGGTCGGCAAAGCAGCCACCCACAGCCTCGCACATTTCCTGCTGCTCATGCTCGGCATCCAGCGTGATAATGGATTTGCCGGACTCCAACAGGTTCAGGATGAGCAGCTTCATGAGGTAGGATTTGCCCTGACCGGAGTTGCCGAGGATAAGGATATTGGCGGAGGTCTTGTCCTCGTCGCGCTGGTCGAAGTCCACGAGGATGTTGCTGCCATACTTGTCCCGTCCGACATAGAAGCCCTTTGCGTCCGTTTTACCGCTGTAATTGAAGGGGTAGAGATTTGCTACAGAGCTTGCCGGGAGGACACGCTCGAACTGCGCTCCGAAGGCATTGTATCCCACAGGGCTGGCGCAGCAGAAGCCCTGCTGCTGGCGGAGCAAGAGTCTGTCCACATTGAGTTTGCTTCGCACCAGCTCCGTCAGCACATCGGTCTGCAGCAGCTTGAGCGTGTTATGATCCGAAGCGGTCAGCTCGATGTAAACGGCACAATGGAACAACGGCTCCTTGTTGCGGTGGCGGCTGCCCTCCATGGAGATCATGTCCTGCAGATTGCTTTCCGCCGTGATCGTCTGCTGCAGATCATTTGTGTTGGAGCTGCCCATGCGGTTTTTGTTGGCGGCATTCTGAATGATGCGCTTTTCCTCGGCAGGTGTGAGCTGCCTGGTATAGATACGCAGGGTGATCCCGTCCTTCTCGCCCAGATGCCGCAGCAGAGCCTGCTCGTCAGTTTGAGTCGGATACTCTCGCAGTGCCCATACGCAACGGAAGGTGTTGCCGCAGATGAAGTGGTCGGGATTAAACTGCACCACGGAGGGTGCGATCATATCCAGGAAGGATTTGACAGGTGTGTCCTCCGTGTGCCTTGCTGTAGCTTTTTTCTTGTTTGCTGCCAAGTGATATCCCCCCTTATTCTCCGAAAAGGACCCAGCGTTCGCCGTCGTGATCCTCGTACCGCTCGGTGGTCACGTTCTGCTCAAAGTAGACTCCCAGCATCCTTTTGAGATCCTCCTCGGTGGCACGACGGACGGTGAAGCCGTTATCCTTGATGCTTTTTTCGATGCGGGAGAGGTAGCTGAACACATCGGATTCCTTTTTACCCTGCAGTCGAACGAGGATATAGAACTCCCGGCTGGATGCCATGAGCACCTGAATACGATCCAGGTGCTTGCTGTCCTGCTCCAGCAGCTTTCGAATGACGGGCAGCTCCTCCTCGTTTGCCCGCTGGCGATAGAATGCCTTGTTGTTCTCAAAGGACTCCTTGGAATTTAACGCCAACATCTCAATCTCCGCGATGCCCTTAACTACATTGAGCAGGGCATAGATCCTTGCGCCCACGCCGGCGTCCGGCAGAACGGAGATGTTGGTGGGCTTGATGGCAAAGAACACCAGCTCCCCCATGCGGGTGGCGATGCCATAGTCGGTAATGTCATCAATGCCCATGAGCTGCCGGGTGGACTGCTCACGGGCATCTTTCTTTTGCGGTTTTCTACTCATGAGTCGAGCCTCCATTCGTAGTATTGTTGTTTTGTCAGCAGGAACGCGGCGGCATAGCGGATGAAGTCCAGAATGCTGGTGCCCTCATGCCGGATCGTCAGGAAGGCGAAGACTGCCGTCAGCACCAGCGGCAGGGCGATGCCGGTCTGGGTCAGTGCCAGGACAGAGAGAAGAAGTCCCACGCCGATGATGCCGATGTCCCGCAGCTCCCACAGCCACAGCGTGGCCTTTGCGGACAGGTTGTCCGGGTAAATGTACATGGCTGATTACCTCCAATAAGAATGAGGGAGGCCGCGGGCACACCCGCGGCCTCCTATGATGCTTGGTCACTCCGCTTCCGTGTCATCCAGCGCATTCTCGATGAGCTGGATGAGGAACTGCTTTTGCTTGAGGTTGCGGGCTGCCAGATATTCCTTCAGCCGCTCGAAGAGCTCTGCCGGGATCTGTACCGCCAAGGTGCGTTCTGCTTTCATGCTGATCTGTCCTCCTTCGAAGTGTTCGGTGAAGATGCGCTCCACATATTCCGCCAGAGTGTTCAGCTCCAGCTGTTCTTTTTCTGCCATGATTTTTCGGTGGAGATCGGTGGAGATCATGGCACAGAGGTTCTTTTTTCCCTCCATCGGTTTTGCTCCTTTCCTCGATTTTGCAAGCAAAGCATACCGGAAGAAGGCGCGGAAATCTATTCACCAAGTCTAACGAAGAAGCATGGCAAAACAGAAGCGATACCACCAAAGCGGCTATGCCGCCCACAGCCAACAGGAAAGCGGATGAAAAGATCAGCCGCCCTGCGATTCGCAAAGCGGCTGATCCATTGCTCTTACGCTGTATTTGCATTACAGCTCCATTTTCGGTGCGTAATCCGCGGCAACTTCCTCTCGGACATCGTCCTCGGTGGTATCGAGCTGCCGTGGCGTCTGCGTCATCGCAAGCTCCTGCAGATGTCCGATCCGGCGCTGCACGCTTTCCGTGATCGCATGGATACGTCCCTCATCGATATAGTCGGCAACCTCCTCGCAAGACAGTACGCTGGAGATCAGCTCGTCTACATCGGAGAGGCGATCAAAGTCGATCCAATCAAAATCGGTCACCAGCTTCAGCTGCTCGGCGTGGTGGTTTTTGAAGGGCTTGCAGGCCACATCCTTTTCCGAGCGCATCTGACTGGGCATCTTATCATAGCCAAGGGAGGAGCCGCTGTCATAGATCGGAGCCATACCGAGCCATTCCAGCGTTTCCGCGTTTCGCAGTGCCCCAAAGTTATTGAAGTGGCGATCCTCGTTTGCGATGATATAGTCCAGCACCAGCATCCGGTCTAAAAACGGCGTAATGTTCCCGATGCCGAGCAGCTCGCAGCACTCCAATAGATGCCGGTATCGGGAGGTGCTGTTCTTCTGCTTTTTCGCCTGCAGCAGCCTCCACGCCGGGATCAACTCCGTATTCTCCGTAACAAAATCCTCACAGACCGAGTAGGGTGCATCCTTGCTCCAGATGACTGTATACGATACATGAGGAATGCCGAGCCGCTCCATGATGCCGGAGGCGATCACCTCGTTGAACGGCTGCTGCCGGAACGGATTGCTGCCGCCCTTGATCAGGCATCGCTTCCCATCGATGATCTTCCACCGCTTTTTCAGATTGCCGTCCGATGTGCTGTCGGGGGAACTGAAATTGAGTGCGTCCTTCTTCTTTCTTTCTCCGAACAGCACATCTCCGATGTCCTCCGAGAAATCATTTTGGAAAAAGTTGATGTCCTCCCACCGAAGCTCCGCGCCTTCCGGACAGATCCAGTACTGATCCGAGAGGCTCAGCCCATAGCAGCGGACGAGCAGCATTTTGGTGTCTGCCATCCCCAACGATTCCAGTGCTTCCCGCACACCGCTGCGGCTTGCCGGAATAGAGCGATCCCGCCACCAGTCGTTAAACGCCGCACGGTCGGCGATCTCGTTTCGCACAGGGATGCCGATAGGCAGATGCTCCGGTGCGTAGACACTGCCAATTTTTTGTATAAAGCCGGTCACGTCGTCCAGCTCGATCTCTGCTACGGGGGTTCGTTTATGCATAAAGGTGCATTTCATACCTGTCGCCTCATTTCGTCTGCTTTTCTGTGATTTCAGCATGCGCAGCTGCGCCTGCAGTTCCTTGCGCTTTTCGATTTTATCTGCCAGCGGCGCGATCTCACTGTCGTGCAGATAGCGGCTCTGCTTGACGCCGTTTTCCGACCACTGGTGATAGTAATAGACCTTTCCGCCGATGGTTTTTTTGGAAAGATACCCCTTCGGCAGTCCGGCGATCTGCTCGGTCAGTTCCGTGATGCGCCTTAGCTGCTCCCTGTTATCCATGTCTGTCACCTCGTCTTTCGGGGATATTATACCCCGACTTAACCCCTGTTGTCAACGCTGTACTTCATAAAAGCGCGGCAGCGATGCGCGACATGATAAACTCCACGCAGGGTATCGCCACACTGTTGCCGAGGGCTTTGTAGCGGGCGGAGTTCGATGCGTTGGGGATGTCCGTCCAGCCGTCCGGGAAGCCCTGCAGTCTTTCGCACTCCAGCGGAGTAAGACGACGAATGAGATGGGCACAGGCTTCTGCCTGTTGGCAAATCAGGTCGGTTGCGTCCTTGTACTGACGGGCACTCTGGGTACTTGCCACATCATTATGCCGAAAGTCATCCACACGCTGGCGGCTGTAGACCGCGTGGCGGTCTGTGGCAGTCAAAGTATACGCCAAGTCATCCTGACAGCCAAGACCGTTGCCGCCGTTCTGCGGCTGCCGGTCGACCGTATTGCCTGCAATGCAGATGGCATCTGCCTCCTGCTCGACCAGCGGCACGTTGTTGCCGCCTGTGCCGTATCGTGCGGACATGGTAGGGGCTACCTTGTGCGGGCCGGTGTAGCGGCTGTCAATGCCGTGATTTTCGTAAACAAGAGGCTGATGTCCGTGCTCCTGCGCCCGCAGGGTGCCGGATATATTTTCAGAGCAATTCATCACGCTGCCGCCCTGGTCGTTGAGGCACAAAACCGACGGCATACAGTTCCCTCCGGGGCTGCCCTTGAGTGTGGGAGCAACCGATTCGTTGTATCCAATGCCGCCCGCGCTGGAACCTGCCCCGGCAGAAAAACCAGCCACGAAGGTCTGCTGTTTCATTCCCGGCTGTGCGCCCAGCGCGCCAGCCAAATCGTGCAGATCCCGCACCTCGTCCCGTTGATTGGCGGCAAAGGCCATGACGCCATTCCTGCCGGTGGACATCCCACAGTTGACGCCGAGCGTGGCCGCTACATCGCCGGTCAGGTCGCCGTTGAAGCCGTCAAAACCCTCCACAGCATCGTCCGGCTGCGTCACGAAGGTCTGCATCTGCATATTCGTCGTTGCCATCAATGCACCTGATACCCCATGCAGGTCGATGCCCTCGTCTCGCTGGTTGATGTGGTACGCTTCTAATCCTGTGGGCTGTCCGTCTGGGCGCATAAGCCCCGCCTGAATCCTCAGTGCGCGCTCCAGCTTTTGGGGTAGCTCCTTGCCGCGCTCAAAGGCGCGGCGCAAGATGCCAATGCAGGCGACTTTCGACAGATAATACTTTTGCGCTGGGTTTGCCTCCAGTATGCCGGAGAGCGGGACTCGTATCGGACGACGGGGCGCAGCCCCGGTATTGAGGGGGCGTTTACCTTTGCGCCATGGAGATCGGATATCCCAGTGGCGCTGCCCGAAGAGGTCGACAGAACCGGATACCAGATCCAAGTGGAAATACGGGATCGAAACCAGTTCGGAGTCCGGTTTGCCCGGTCTGCGCTTGGGCGGAGCCCCGGCCCCTTCGGCTGCTTCCAATTCAAGCATCATCAGCTGCCCGTTTGCATCGAATCGGTACATCTATGTGACCTCCTTCCCGCAGTTTCCCGTTTCGCCAAATACATCAAATAAAAGCTGCGGCGCAAGCGGTCCGGCGAAGTCAGCAAGGAGAAAAATGCGCTTGCGACGCTGCGCGACGCCCCAAAATTGAGCGTCCAGACAGCGCCATGCAAGAGAAAACGCACCGCCTGCCGTGAGCTCACCGGCGTCGGGCCATGCGTAAGGATAGGGGCTTGGGATAAGCTCATTGGGAAAGCAGATCCGCACGATCTCCTCCAGCACGATCCGAAAATCCTCGTACTTCGGGGTTCCGCTTGAAAAAGCACCCGGCACATTCTCCCAACACATCCAGCGCGGCCGTATGTTGACACCCTCCTGACCACGGGCTTTCTCTGCCAACCTCATTTCGCGCACGATGCGCATCTGCTCCATAAAAAGGCCGGAACGCGCCCCCGCAAGACCTGCCCTTGCGCCGGCAACGGACAGATCCTGGCATGGGCTGCCCCCGCAGATGATGTCCACAGGCGGCAGCTCCGCGCCATTCAGCTTTGTGATGTCGCCCACGTGAACCATGTCGGGGAAGCGCAGCTTTGTCACCTCAATGGGAAAGGCTTCGATCTCCGACGCCCACACCGGCGTGATGCCACTGCGGATCGCGGCCAAAGGGAATCCACCGATGCCATCGAACAAGCTGCCCATCGTCAGTCTGCTCATTTCGCCACCGCCTGCACGACCGTGCGCGTGGTGTTGACGGCGGCCTGTGCGGTATAGACAGCACTCATGAGGTTTGCCTTGGTGGAGGTATCCAGTCCAAAGGCTCCCGCAATACGGGGGATCTCACCGGCGGAGAGCATGAGTCCAAGCCCTAACAGGGCATGATCCTTGAACACCATAAGCCCGGCAACAAGGATCGTCGCCTGCAAAAATGCCGACAGGCATAGGCCGATGATCTGCTTGCACCATTGGATAAAGCCATCCGTATATCCGCGAGGGACACTGAACATATAGAGGCTTCCCACGGCGATCTGGATGAGCAGGATGCCGCCGCGCTTCAGATTGGCGAAGAAGACCTTGATGATCGCATACGCCATAAGGATGATGCAGAACAGGATCATGATCCCGCTGGTGATGCTGCCGAAGCCGAGAAAAGGGCCGGATGCCAAATCGGTCAGCGATTCCACAGCGTTGAACTCCTGCATGACCTCTCCGGCCACATCCCCGATGGAAGTCCCATAGCCGGTGAGTGCCGCGGTGAAGGTCCCCTGCAGAGAAACGCACAGCTCATAAAGGCGGACCGGAACAACGGTGAAAAGGCTGACAGCCATAAAGCCCTTGATGGCATTGAGGGCGGTCTCACGGATATTGCCGCGGCCGCTGGAATACTCCACGCCGGTTTCAAAGCAGGCCACCACCAGCCCTGTGCCGTAGAGTGCCCATGCCAAATAGGAGAAGAACAGCACGATGCTCTGCACCCAATCCATGGTGAAAAGCTCCGCGCCCATGTTTCCCATCTCCGAAAAGAAGTTGCCGAGAAAGCCTACGATCTGACTGTAGAACCAGTCCACGATCTGGCCTAATACCTTGGCGGCAACAAAATCCCAAATGAACATTGATCGGTTTCACCTCCGGGTGAGACCGCACCAGCTGCTTTGGGATATGGCAAAGGCCGTACAGCTGGTACGGCCTTCAAATCACGCTTTTGTTACATTGTCTGCTCCCACGCCCGGTCAGCGGACTGGCTCATATCCTGAAATACCTCCAGATAGTCTGACACCGCATCGGACAGCACCGCATAGTCCTGCAGGGTGGGGTGATACAAATACCAGCTCACCTTTCCATAGTCATCCCAAATGTGGGGCTCCACGCCGTTTCGGAAGTTGGGATTTGAGGTCATCTTTGTCCCCAGCAGATCCGAGAAGCGAAGGCGCAGGGTATCTACCTGTCCTTCGCTGCGGTTGAGGATCGTCAGCTGCAGGGCGTTGTACTGATTGGAGACGATTCCAGTGACAAATTGGATCTTTGCCCGGTTCATATCGCTCAGACGCACATAGCAGGCTCTGCCCACATAAGTGGCGTCGGGGTACCGTTCTCCGACGATCTTCCGAAGCTCCTGTTCGTAAAATGTCATCGTCTGCACCTCAGATACCGATGATCTGCCAAATGTACAGCGGTGCTGTCAGCGTGAACACGAGGCAGGCGAACAGGATGGCGGGCGCCGTCCACTCAAGCTGACCGCTTCTTTTGAAGTCGAAATAGCTTGTCCCCAGCTTGGCAAAGAAGAATACCGCCAGGATCAGGTCGATGGCGGGAAAGACTACATTGTTCACCACGGTCTTGATCTGACCGGATGCCGTCTGCCATGTGCTTTCCACCGCACCGGCCACATCGCCTGTGCCTGCGGCGAAGGCCGTGGTGGAAAAAGCACAGCACAGAAGCAGCACAAAGGCGGTCAGAATCAGGATTCTCTTTTTTTTCATAAGTTCCTCCGTTTCTATCGTTGTTTTGCGGGAGCAATATGCCACTCCTCCCAGAGATTCCCCCGGATGGTGACGCTGTCCGTCAGGTTCATGGAGAGCATTCCTGCCGGCGTCCAGCAATCCAGAAGCCACGTGTAGGGCGTATAGCTGCCGTCCGGATACCAAATGGGCGTGAAGTGGGTGCGGCGGTTGTAGGTGCTGTAGGGATTGGCTTTGAATTGGAAGGTCGTGCTTCGCCCGGAGATTTCTGCCTCCAGCAGCCGCCAATAGTTCTCATAGCCAAACTCCGGGAAATAGGTCACGGCATTCTGCGCCGCCGTGACAGCCGCACTCTGATTTGTGGTGACTTTTGCGGTCACCTTCTCCTGAACGCCATAGCCGCTTTTCAGCGTGGATGCGGTCGCCGTGGGGCTCTTTTCGTCCGGCGTGATGCGCATGGATGCAGTCAGGCTTGCGGAGTAG
>ULRL01068159.1_pt1 | contig 14979 bp, 15 predicted proteins | sample 1955391 | NCBI WGS metagenome assembly ULRL01 (sample SAMEA4835681, study PRJEB28245) | human gut metagenome | biome: gut microbiome; material: fecal sample | place: Denmark | collected 2008
GCCCGGTGTCGGCGGCAGAGAGCTTTCCGATGACAACGCCATTGAAACGGCGAAGGTTATCAATGCGGTGAATCCAAATTTCGTCCGCCTGCGTACCTTTGTGCTGCGTACCGGCTCTCTGATGGAAGAGGTGCGCGATGCCGGCGGCTGGACGGAGGATACCGATATGAATAAGCTTTTGGAAATTCGCAAGCTCTTAGCGCATATCGACCCGACAAAGGCAAACGGCAGAATCACAAGCGACCACATCATTAACCTTTTACAGGAGGTCAACGGGGATATGGATACCGACCTGCCCTGGATGCTGGAATATATTGATTCCTTCCTTGCCTTGCCCAAGCTGGAGCAGAGAAAATATCAGATGGCGCGCCGCATGGGCTTCCCTCTGGACTGGAAGCAGCTTTGGCGGATGCGCGAGAGTGACCAGAAAATCGTTGAGGATTTGGCAAAAAATATCGTAGATGAAAAGGATTGGGAAAAGAAACTCCATACCTACATGGATCATTATATTTAAGGAGGTGCCGCAATGGCAAGAGAAACAGTTTTTACGGCAATTATCCCTGCAATTTTAATCTTCTTTCTGGTTTTCTTTAACATCAGAAAAATGCAGAAGCAGGCGAAGATTATGAAAATGGAGCATGAGGGCAAATGCGGCGGAGGCTGTGCAGGCTGCGCCCACAGCAAAAGCTGTCATTCCGAGAAGAAAGAATTATAAGAAAAAAAGAATCACCTCAAACTGATTTTTCTGTCAGCTTGAGGTGATTTTTTATGCTTCTCCCTTTGTTTTGCTTTCGTGCTCGTTGCGGTAGCGCGTCATTAAGCCGTGGAACAGCTCTTCTGCCGTCGGGGGCGTAAAGCTGATGGCATTTGCGCCTGCCGCTACGGTTTCACGAATGCTTTCCTTCGAGGGGCCGCCTGTTGCAATGATGGGCAGGTCGGGGTAGCGTTCGCGCAGAATCCGCACTACCTCCGGCGTGCGTGCCGCGGCAGATACATTGAAAATCGTCGCACCTGCTTCCAGACGAGCATCGATGTCCGTATTTTCATCCAGAACGGTTACAACAATGGGAATATCGATGATATCTGCAATTTGTGCGATGACATCGTTCGTTGTCGGCGCATTCACCACAACTGCCATTGCCCCGAAGGCTTCGGCATCCTTTGCAAGCATGACAACGCGCGCACCTGTGGTTGTGCCGCCGCCTACGCCGCAGAAAACGGGCAGGCTGGAGGTGGAAACAATCGCATCTGCAATAATCTGCTGGGGCGTAAAGGGATACACCGCAAGCACAGCATCTGCGTTGCAGTTGCGAATGATGGCAATATCAGTAGAAAAAATCAAGGACTTGATGCGTCGCCCCATAATCACAATCCCGCTGGCGGCATAAATTTCATCCGGCATGGTTACGATATGGTGGCTTCTCAGCTTTGTCTTGACGTGGGGAATCTTTTTTTCACGGTCGAGCTTGATATGGTTCATTGGGGCACTTCCTTTCTGCATTTTATTTTTCCGAGCGTTCTTCTATATTATACGGTAGAGAAAATACACTTGTCAATAAATATGGAAGGAACTGGAAGGGTGCCGCCGTACTTGACAGCAGGACGCTTTTTCATTAAACTAGAAAAAAGAATCAGAAGATAATATGTATTTTGAAAATTTTTAAAGGAGGATGACCTTGGAGACTTATATAGGTCTGATACTTTCCGGTTTGCTCAACATCATTTCGTTGGTGCTGATTGGGAGGTATCGCGTACAGAAAAAAGAAAAAGATGTGACGGAGGAGGAAATCCGTCAGATGGTGGACGCAGGCGGCAACAGCGGCACGATTGATGAAAACGTGAAGGAGATGCTTAACAATATCTTTGAGCTGAGCAACAGCTCCGCAGGTGATATTGCCACCCATAGAACCGATATTGTTGCTGTTCCCGTGGATGCAACTCTGGAGGAAATCAAAAATGTCACGGCGGAGGAAAAATATTCCCGTATCGTGGTGTATGATGATAATATCGATAATATTGTCGGGGTGTACCATGTGAAGGATATGGTGAAATATATCCTTGCGGACGTAACCCGTGTGGAGGAGGGGCATTTCCATCTGAAGGAAATTCTTATGAAGCCCTATTTTATTCCATTTTCCAAAAAGGTGGACGAGTTGCTTGCGGAAATGAAGGTGAAGAAGGTACACATGGCAATCGTCATTGATGAATACGGCGGCACGGCAGGCATTGTCACCATGGAGGATATCATGGAGGAAATCTTCGGGAATATCTTCGATGAATATGATGAGGAAGAGGAAGAGGACATCACCGAGGTTTCGGAGGGTGTTTACCGCATTGACGGCTCGACCGATTTGCAGGACGTAGAGGAACAGCTTGGGATTACCTTCGAGGAAAATGAGGATTACGATACCCTTGGCGGCTATCTTATCGGGCAGCTGGGGCATATCCCTGAGGAGGGTGAAACGATAGAAATGAAGCTTTGCGGCTGGCTCTTTAGCGTAGAGCTGTTTGAGGAGAAGCGTATCCTCAAGGTTCTGGCAACAAAGCTGCCGGAGGAGGAAAAGGAAGAAGCCGAATCAGAAGAAAAGGCTGACGAGGAATAAAAAAACGGACACGATTGATTTTTTCGGTCGTGTCTTTTTTTGCGCCTGCACGGAATCTGCACAGAAGATTTTGTCCGTCCATACCTTAAAGTAGAACATAAAAAGCAGAACGCAAGGAAAGGATGAATTTCTGATGCCCAACAATAACCGGTATGAAATAAGTGAAGCTTTACAAATGCTTCTGCCTCTGACCAAGGAAGAAGCCATGCAGGAAACGCTGACGCAGGAGGAGAGCGCCGCACACCGCTTTCCGATTCTGCCGAGCAATGCAAATGTGACGGTGATTCCCATTATTCCGGGGATTACGCTTTTCGGCTACATCCGCTTTCTGAATGCAAGCCCTGTTGAAACACGCGTGGATATCTACGCCAACGGGCGGAGGGTGGCTGCGGATTTGCGCTATCAGCATTTTACGGAATATATGAAGCTGTTTCCGGGGTGGTATCGCATTGCGATTTACCGCGCAGGAACCACCACAAACCCTCTGACCGTTCTGCGCTTGCAGGTGCAGTCCGGCGGCATTTATACCGTTGCGGTGACAGGTCTGGCAGATGCGATTTCTACCCTGACCATAGAGGATAGCCACCGTTACCTCAGCCCCAATCGGGCATATATCCGCTTTGTGCAGCTTTCACCGACTGCCCCTGCCATGGATGTTTACTGGGATGACCGCATGGTGCTTTCCGATTTGCGCTATGAGGAAATCAGCCGCTACCTCACCACGGCTCCCGGCAGTCATAATCTCAAGCTGCGCGAGACTGACACAGGCAAAATCCTTGTGGAGCATCCCAAAGTGAACCTCAAGGGCGGCAAAGCGTATACGGTTTATGTGGTTGGCAGCCGCGCGGACAGGGCAGGTTTACAGGTGCTGATTCCCCTTGAGGGTGTGACCTATCTGGACTTCGGGAAGTGAGAAATTTATGGATTTTTTCTGAAAAAACCTGTACGAATGGATTATCCTTTGTTATACTATTGTCAATACCTATCGTGAAAAATCACGATAAATTTCAGTATAACCGAATAAAGGAGAATCATCATGTTAAAAGGGAAAACTGTTGTTCTGGGTGTAACAGGCAGCATCGCTGCGTATAAAATGGCAAATGTGGCAAGCATGCTCGTGAAGCTGCATGCGGATGTGCATGTGATCATGACGGAAAATGCCTGCCAGTTTATTACGCCTGTTACCTTTGAAACACTGACCGGCAATAAATGTATGGTAGATACCTTCGACCGCAATTTCCAGTTCCATGTGGCGCATATTTCCATCGCGAAAAAGGCGGATGTGCTTCTGGTTGCGCCTGCTTCCGCAAATGTGATTGGCAAGCTGGCAAACGGCATTGCGGATGATATGCTGACGACAACGGCTATGGCCTGCACCTGTCAAAAAATCGTTGCGCCTGCCATGAATACCAATATGTATCATAACCCCATTTTGCAGGATAATCTGAAAAAGCTGGAGGGCTATGGCTTTACGGTGATTGCGCCCGAAAAGGGGCTGCTTGCCTGTCGGGATATCGGGGATGGAAAAATGCCCTCCGAGGACGTTCTGGTGGGGCATATCCTGCGTGAAATCGCGCATGAAAAAGACCTTGCCGGCATGAAGGTGATTGTCACCGCAGGGCCGACACAGGAAAGCGTAGACCCTGTGCGTTATATTACAAACCACTCTACAGGAAAAATGGGCTATGAGCTGGCGAAGGCGGCAATGCTGCGCGGCGCAGAGGTAACCCTTGTCAGCGGTGTGACGAATCTGGAGCCCCCTATGTTTGTGGATTATGTGCAGGTAAAGAGCGCAGGGGATATGTTTGAGGCAATGAAGTCTCGTTTCCTGGATAACGATATCATCATCAAGGCGGCGGCGGTTGCGGATTATAAGCCCAAAAGCTACAGTGATGAAAAAACAAAGAAAAAGGACGGCGAAATGTCTATCGAACTGGACAGAACACAGGATATTCTGAAATATCTGGGCGAGCATCGCAGAGAAGGTCAGTTCTACTGCGGCTTCTCCATGGAAACCCAAAATATGTTGGAAAATTCCCGCGTGAAGCTGGATAAGAAGAATATTGATATGGTGGTTGCCAATAACCTTAAGATTGCAGGCAGTGGTTTCGGCACGGATACGAATGTGGTAACGATGATTTCCAAGGAGGAGGAAATTCAGCTGGAGCTTTTGAGCAAGGCTGAGGTTGCACATAAGATTCTGGATGAAATTTTGAAATTGAAGGCAATAAAGGGCTGAAAACAGAATGGCTGAAAGTAGAATAGCTCTGTCGCATGGAAGGTCTGCGGCAGGGCTTTATTTGCCCGATGCCGCATTTGAAACCCCCACAAAAGAAAAAATGGAGCATCTGAAGGGGATTTTGCGGGAAATCGGCATTTCTCTTGCGGACTTTAAATAAACAAAAGAAAAAGACATCCTGTCACAGGTGGGCGCACCTTCCTGACGGGATGTCTGTTTTTATCTGTTTTTGCCTTATATGCCTTATATATTATAGTATTCGTATTTCTTGACGAAGCAGAAGCCTGTTGTCCCCGGACCGGTGTGGGTGGAGATGGTCGCGCCAATCTGGAAGGGAGGCAGGAATTCCATGCCGGGAACCGTTTCCTGCAGCAGAGTGTAAAAGCTGTCCATATCGTCCCAAATGGTATTTGTGCCGGGCATTGCGATATAATGTGCGGGATTTTCGCCGGTTTCCTTGAAATGCTTTGCGGTGATGGATGCAATCTGTGTAAGTCCTTTTTTTCTGGCACGGCAGATACCGCCTGCGCTGATTTCGCCGCCCTTTAAAATGATGATGGGCTTGATTTTCAGAAGTCCTGCGGAAATGGTAGCAACCTTGCCGATGCGTCCGCCAATCTCAAGATAGCTCAAATCCCCGACCATGAAATGAATACGGGCATCCTCTCTTGCTTTTTCCGCGTATGTAATCACCTCATTCAGAGATTTTCCGTCCTTCTGCATCCGCGCCATTTCCATCAGCAGCAGGGCCTGCGCGCCTGTTGCTACCCAGGAATTGATGACGTGAATCTGCGCATGAGGGAATTCCTCCTCCAGCATGGATTTTGCCGTTACCGCAGATTCCAGAGAGGCGGTCAGCGTGCGCGTCATGGTGATGCAGATGATGTCCTTGCCTGCTTCGAGGGCAGGACGGAAGGCATCCATATAATCCTGAATGGAGGGCAGGGAGGTTTTGGGGTAGCCCTTTTCTTCTGTCATATAGCGGAAATATTCCTCTAAAGAGATTTCCTGAATTTCCTTATAATAAGTTTCATGGTCAATCGAAATATAAAAGGGAATCAGCCCGATTCCTAATTCCTTTGCCTTTGCAAAGCCGATATCACAGGCACCATCGCTGAAAATTTGATACTCTGCCATACTATTCTCTCCTCACCTTCAGACATTCAAATGATTCTGCGGAAATGGTCTTCCGCGGTGGTTTTGCTATACTATAACAAATCAGAACGGAAATTTCAACATCAGAAACACATTATGTAGTATAAAAAACCACAAAATATTGTTTGTGCATGAAAACACTGCGCTTCTGTTGCTTTTTTGCAGAAAAAATGACAGGATTTTCTGTATGGGAATTTAACGGGGGAGAACGGAAAGAACTCCTTGCCAAACAAGAAAAAATACGATAGACTTAAATAACGGAAAGTATTTTCCGAAAAAAAGAAAAGGAGGTGAAAACATGAAACGAGTATTAGAGCTGATTATGAGCTTGATTGCAACAGCGGCGACCTATGCGTTAATGCATGTAGTGCTTTTTATGGACTTATTCAAATTTCAGCATAAATTGCCGGTATATGTACCTACGGTGATAGCGGTAATTGTCGGACTTATATTTTATTTTCTATTTGCTACGCCATTGGCAGGTCTGCTCCTGAAACGGCTGAACCAGACAGAGGAACGCCTTTCCAAAATGAATTTGAAGGAGCTTTCTCTTTCCATTATCGGCTGTATTGTCGGGCTGGTTCTGGCGAACCTCATCGGCATGGCATTCAATGGCTTTGGCGCACTGGGCACGTTTATCGTGGTGCTGTTGAACATCCTGTTCGGGATTCTGGGGATTCGCGTTGCCAGAAGAAAGAAGGATGATGTGAACGTGCGCACGCTGAAGGAGGTGCTGATGACAACCCCTCCCAGCACGGCGGAGGATTCCATTTACGGCAGACCGAAAATTCTGGATACCAGCGTTATCATTGACGGAAGAATTCTGGATTTGCTGCAAACAGGCTTTATCGAAGGGAAAATCATCATCCCTGATTTTGTTCTGGAGGAGCTGCGCCATATTGCGGATTCTGCGGACAGCCTGAAGCGTCAAAGAGGGCGCAGAGGTCTGGATATTCTGAACGAAATTCAGAAGCAGCTGGCAGTCCCTGTAGAAATTCAGAGCTTTCATCCCGGTCAGCAGATGGAGGTGGATTCTATGCTGCTGAAAATGGCGGACAGCATGGATGCCTTTGTGGTGACGAATGACTTCAATTTGAATAAGGTTGCGGAATTTCAAGGAGTGCGTGTGCTGAATATCAATGAGCTTTCCAACGCGGTGAAGCCTGTGGTTTTGCCGGGAGAGGAAATGGTAGTTACCATCATCAAGGCCGGCAAGGAAGCAGGACAGGGCGTTGCGTATCTGAATGATGGCACGATGATTGTGGTAGACGGCGGCAGTAAGCACATCGGTGAGACAATTACGGTGATTGTAACGAGCGTATTGCAGACAGCGGCAGGACGTATGATTTTTACAAAAATGATTGCTGCGACATAAATGACATAAATAAAGAGAGCAAAAGTGCGAAATCAGCCTGTTTGATTTCGCATTTTTGCTGAATCGGGAGGAAAAAAGATGAGCATCAGTACGGCTGTGATTGTGGCGGCAGGAAAGGGCAGACGCATGGGAACGGAAATCAGCAAGCAGTTTCTGCCCCTTTGCGGAAAGGAAATTCTTGCACATACGGTTGAAAAATTTGAAAAAGCGGCGTGTATTCGGGATATCATTCTGGTGACAGGAGGAGATGCCCTGCAGGATGTGCGGCAGATGGCACAGGAATACGGCTGGAAGAAAATCATTTCCGTAACGGAGGGGGGAAGGGAACGGCAGGATTCTGTCTTCCTTGGCTTGCAGCAGGTGCCGCAGGATACGGAAATTGTGCTGATTCATGACGGGGTGCGTCCGTTTGTGACGGAGGAAATTTTGGAACGCTCCATTGCGGAGGCAAAGGAGACAGGCGGCTGTGTGGCAGGCGTGCCTGCGAAGGATACGATTAAGGTATGCGATGCGGAGGGCTTTGCGATTGCCACGCCGGACAGAAGCACCCTCCGGCAGATACAGACTCCGCAGACCTTCCGCAGAAAGGAAATCCTTGCGGCATACGAAAAAGCGAAGGCGGACGGCTTTCTGGGAACGGATGATGCCTCTGTTGCGGAGCACAGCGGCTATCCTGTGCAGGTCATCATGGGCAGCTACCGCAACATCAAAATCACGACAAAAGAGGATTTGTTGATTGGCGCGGCATTTTTGAAGGAGGAAACCGAATGAAAACAGTGACGATTTATACGGACGGCGCATGTTCGGGCAACCCCGGCCCCGGTGGCTATGGCGTTGTGCTGCTGTATGGCAGTGCGAAAAAGGAGCTTTCCGCAGGCTATCGTCTGACAACGAACAATCGCATGGAGGTGCTTGCGGTTATCAAAGGACTGGAAGCATTGAAGGAGCCTTGCAGGGTGAACCTCTACAGCGACTCGAAGTATGTGGTGGATGCGATAGAAAAGGGCTGGGTTGTGAAATGGCGGCAGAACGGCTGGATGCGGAACAAAAAGGAGAAGGCTTCGAATGTTGACCTTTGGGAGAGGCTGCTTTTGCTGCTGGAAAAGCATCAGGTGACCTTCCTTTGGGTGAAGGGACATGCGGATAACCCCGGCAACGAAAGATGCGACGAGCTGGCGCGGATGGCAATCCAGAACGGAGCCCTGCGGGAGGATGAAAATTACGGAAAAATGTAAGGGAATGTCGAGCGAATCCCAAGTGATTCACTGGAAATCGGATTGACACTGACGGAAATTTATGCTAATATCAAACTGTAACAAATTTTTATCTATCTCAAGTAGGAGGATTTTAAAGAATGAAAAAAGGTACAGTAAAATGGTTTAACGCAGAAAAAGGTTTTGGTTTCATCTCCGTACCTGGTGAAGACGATGTATTCGTACATTTCTCCGCAATTCAGGCTGAAGGCTACAAAACACTGGAAGAAGGCCAGGAAGTTGAATTTGAAGTAGTACAGGGTGCAAAAGGCCCTCAGGCTGCAAACGTAACACGTGCTTAATCGATTCTATTTATTTGACCTAAGTGCGAAAGCATTCAGACATATATTTGAGCTTGGTTATGCAACAAAGAGGCTCTCCGTTAGGAGAGTCTTTCTTTATGCCGAAAAGTGTATTTTTTTGGGAATTATCGGCAGATGGAGGCGTTTTTTTCTTTGGAATCGTTGCATCCGAGAAAATGGTGTGCTACAATTAAGTGTCACACAGAAGATAATGTAAAAGGAAAACTTGAAACGATTGGAGTAATTCTAAATGAGTCAGAATATTGAAAATATCAGAAACGTAGCGATTATTGCCCATGTTGACCACGGCAAAACCACATTGGTGGATCAGCTGCTCAGACAGAGCGGTATCTTCCGTTCCAATCAGGAGGTACAGGAAAGAGTCATGGACAGCGGCGATATTGAACGGGAAAGAGGGATTACCATTCTTTCCAAAAACACAGCCGTAAACTATGGTGATACCAAAATCAACATCATTGATACCCCCGGACATGCCGATTTCGGCGGCGAGGTAGAGCGTGTGCTGAAAATGGTGGACGGCGTTGTGCTGGTGGTGGATGCGTTTGAAGGCCCTATGCCCCAGACAAAATTCGTTCTGCGCAAGGCATTGGAGCTGAATCACCCTGTTGTTGTTTGCGTAAATAAGGTGGATAGACCTGAGGCCCGTCCCGATGAGGTTGTGGATGAGGTTCTGGAGCTGTTTATGGAGCTGGATGCAAACGAAGACCAGTTGGATTCCCCCTTTGTGTTCGCTTCCGCAAGAGGCGGCTATGCCTCCGAGGACCCCTCTGCAAGAGAGGGCGATATGAAGCCCCTGTTTGAAGCAATCATCAACCATATTCCCGCTCCCACAGGGGACGTGCATGCGCCTGCACAGGCTTTGATTTCCACGATTGACTACAGCGAATATCTGGGTCGTATCGGCATCGGTAAGATTGAAAACGGCGTACTGCGCGTCAATGACGAGGTTGTCGTTCTGAATATGCACAATGCGGAAACACAGAAAAAGGTTCGTATCACAAAGCTGTATGAATTTCAGGGCTTGCAGAGAGTAGAGGTAAAGGAAGCGAGCGTCGGCAATATTGTTGCGCTTAGCGGCATTGAAAATATTATGATCGGGGATACCATCTGTTCCCCCGAAAAGCCGGAGCCTCTGCCCTTCGTGAAGATTTCCGAACCCACACTGGCAATGAACTTCTCTGTAAACGACAGCCCCTTCGCAGGGCAGGAGGGGAAATATGTTACCTCCAGACAGATTCGTGACAGACTGTTCAAGGAGCTGAACACAGATGTCAGCCTGCGGGTAGAGGATACCGATAATCTGGACAGCGTGAAGGTTTCCGGCAGAGGGGAACTGCATCTTTCCATTCTGATCGAAACACTTCGCAGAGAGGGCTACGAATTTCAGGTGTCCAAGCCGGAGGTGCTGTTCAGAGAGATTAACGGCAAGAAATGCGAGCCTATGGAGGCGGTAACGATTGACGTTCCTGAGGAATTTGTCGGCAATGTTATCGAAAAGCTGGGCAGCAGAAAGGGCGAAATGACAAATATGTATCCTGCAAAGGGCGGCTATACCAGACTGGAATTTTCTATTCCTGCAAGAGGTCTGATTGGCTACCGCAGTGAATTTATGACGGATACCAAGGGCAACGGTATTATGAACTCCCTGTTTGACGGCTACGAACCCTATAAGGGGGATATCGTGACCCGTTCGCAGGGCTCTCTGGTTGCGTTTGAAAGCGGCGAAGCAATCACCTATGGTCTGTATAACGCGCAGGAACGTGGGGAGCTGTTCATCGGCGCAGGCACAAAGGTTTACGAGGGCATGGTTGTCGGCAGAAATGCCCGTGCGGATGATATGGATATCAACGTATGTAAGAAAAAGCAGCTGACCAATACCCGTGCGAGCGGCTCTGATGATGCGCTGAAGCTGACACCGCATATCACGATGTCTCTGGAGCAGTGCATGGAATTTATCAGTGATGATGAGCTGCTGGAGGTAACCCCCCAGAATCTGCGTATGCGGAAAAAGATTCTGGATAATACCCAGCGCAGAAAGGCGAAAAACCGCGCAAACAGCTAAGAAGCGGTTCTGATTAGGATTTTTTGGAAAGAGGTGCACCATGGCGGCAAAAGCGAAGAAAAAGGGCGGCGGCTTCGTAAAACAGGCGGCAATTCGGGCAGCAGCCAGCCTGCTGGTACGTTTTTTGGGCTTTGTATACCGTTTACCCTTAACCAATATGATTGGGGACGAGGGGAATGCGATTTATGCCGGCGGCTATTATATTTATACCTTCCTGCTGATTTTATCCTCGGCGGGACTTCCGGCGGCGATTTCTAAGCTGGTTTCTGAGCGTATTGCCATAAAGCAGTATCGAAATGCACATCGGGTATTCCAAGCGTCCTTGGCTATCTCGACAAGCCTTGGCATAGTTTTTGCACTGATTATGGGCTTGGGAGCGCATAGATTGGCGGATTTGATTGGGATTCCGGATAGCTATTATTCCCTGCTGACGCTTTGCCCGACACTTGTCATTGTAGCGATTATGTCCGTATTCCGTGGATATTTCCAAGGGATGCGTACCATGGTGCCGACCGCGATTTCTCAGATTGTAGAGCAGGTGTTCAACGCCTTTTTCAGTGTGTATCTGGCATGGGTGTTCATGAGCATCAATATTCCGGAAGGGATGACGAAAAACATCCCTCTGGCATCTGCCGGTGGTACGATGGGGACGGGCATTGGCGCTTTGGCAGGTCTGGTTGTGGTGGTCTTTGCCTACTGTCTGATTCGTCCGTATCTGCTTTGGAGAGCAGAGCGATGCAAGCAGCCCTACGAGGAAACGAAGCGTGAGCTGATGGGCAGAGTTTTGCAAACGGCATGGCCCATCATTGCAGGCACGGCGGTATTCAGCATCACAAATTTGATTGATATGAGTATGGTTGTGAATATCCTGCAAAAAACAGGCTTTTCCGAGATTGACGCAAAGGCTTTGTATGGACAGCTTTCCGGGAAATATGTTACGCTGACCACACTGCCCGTTACGATTTCTACGGCGGTTGCAACAGCGGCTCTGCCGAGCATTGCCGCATCGGTAAAATTAAAGGAGCGGAAGCAGGTGCGCAGAAAAATGGCGCTGACCTATCGCATTTCCATGATTATTTCTGTGCCTGCGGCGGTTGGTATCAGTGCGCTTGGGCCGCAGATTATCCACATGCTGTTCCCCAGTGCAAGCGACGGCGGTACACTGCTGACGGTTGGCGGCGTTTCCATTATCTTCCTTGCACTCTGCCAGACCTCTACGGGGATTTTGCAGGGGATTGGACATATTAAGGTGCCCGTGGTCGGTGCGATTCTGGGTGCCATTACAAAGGTGATTCTGAACGTGGTTCTGATTCGGATTCCTTCTATTAACGTTCTGGGGGCGGTGCTTTCCACAACGGGCTGCTATCTGGTTGCAGGCGTTTTTGATGTAATCATGCTGAGCAGACTGACGGGAACGAAATTCGATATCATGGGCAGCTTTCTCAAGCCGATTATCGGCTCTGCTGCCATGGCGGCGGCAACACTTGGCAGCTATCATGTGTTCTATCAGCTTTTGCAGAGCAACACCATCGCGACACTGCTTGCAATCTGCATTGCGATTGCGGTGTATGGTCTGGTGATGCTGCTCATCAAGGGCATCGTGGAGGAGGACTTGCAGACAGTACCCGGCGGCGGCAAGCTGATTCGCGTTTGCAGACGACTGCATTTGTTATAAAAACAGAAATCCACCGAATGATTTTGCGGAAGGTTCGGTGGATTTTTCTATAAAAGGGATTTTTTTGGATACATTTTGGAAAAATATAAAATCTGTTGTTGACAGAAAGAATATCCTGTGGTAATATGTAAAAGTCGCTGAACAAAAGCGGTAAAAAATATCGAGGCGTGGCTCAGCTTGGTAGAGCGCTACATTAGGGATGTAGAGGTCGCAGGTTCAAATCCTGTCGCCTCGATTTTTATAAAAGATTTATAAAAAAATTCTTTCGGAAGCTTTTGAAAGAAGAAAAAAGAATTGACAGGAATATAATCCTGTGGTATCATAATTAAGCCGCTGAATAAGCGGTAGGAATATCGAGGCGTGGCTCAGCTTGGTAGAGCGCTACATTAGGGATGTAGAGGTCGCAGGTTCAAATCCTGTCGCCTCGATGGCAGTTTAAGAGACGAATATGATTCGTCTCTTTTTTCATATTCGGCAGTGATTTGAAAAAAATTGGAAAAAAGAGAGAATCGGCACGGCCTACGGAGGTGAACCGTTTATGACCGACCAGAACGAGGTACGATTGGTCAAGAGGGCGAAGCAGGGGGACATGCACGCCTTTGAGGAACTCATTTTACAGCACGAAAAGATCGTTTATAACGTGGCACTGCGCATGATGAACCACAGCGAGGATGCGAAGGATATTTCGCAGGAGGTGTTTCTGAAGGCGTATCGGAATATCGGAAATTTTGACGAGCGGTCGCAGTTTTCTACATGGATTTACCGCATTACGGCGAACACCTGCATTGATGAAATGCGAAAGCGGAAGGGCAGGCAGAGTTTTTCGCTAGAGGAAGAGCTGGAAGGCGAGGAAGGCAGCATGCAGCGGCAGGTTGCGGATGCGGGCGAAACACCGGAGGAAAGCATGCTTCGAGAGGAGCAGAAAAGCGAGATTTTACAGGCATTGGAGAGCCTTTCGCCGGAGCATAGGGTGGCGGTTATCCTGCGGGATATCAAGGGGCTTTCCTACGAGGAAATTGCGGAGATTCTGGAGCTTACGTTGGGAACGGTGAAGAGCCGTATTTCCCGTGGGCGAAATCAATTAAAGCAGGAAATTTTAAAATTACGGGAACAAGATGCACATTTTATTCGTCATAAGAGAGGAAAGGAGGGAAGGCAATGAATTGTGATAAAGTGAAAGAGCTGCTCTGGGCGTATTTGGAAAACAAAACCACGGCAGAGGAAACAGCAGAAATCGAAACGCATCTGGAAGGCTGTGCGGCTTGCAGAGAAGAGCTGGCGCAGCAGAAGGAAATCAAAAACGCTTTGGCAAGCCTTCCTGACGAGGAACTCCCTGAAGACTATCATACAGAGCTGATGCAGAAGCTGCAGGCGGAGCGCAAGGTTGTGCCTTTCCCTGCAAAGAAGAAGCATGGCTGGAAGCAGATGAGCATGATCGCGGCGGCGGTGCTTGTGGTTGTGGTGGCAGGCGGCACGAGGGGGATGCTGGAAATGCGGCAGAACCAGAACGAGGAGATACAGCAGATTCTGTTTGAGAATACTGCGCTGACGGCGGATACGGGCGAGGAAGCGGCAGAACAGACTGCGGCGGACAGCGCGACAGAGAGCAATGCGGCGGAAAAATCCGATACCAAGGAGGATTTTTCTGAGCAGGAAACAAAGAAGGTAAAAAAACCTGTTTCGCAGAAAGTAGCACCAAAAGAAACAACTCCAAAAGAAACAACTCTGAAAGAAACAACTCCGAAGGAAACGGCAAAATCTTTTTGGTCGGATGGAGCGACAACCATGCCGAAAGCAGCTTTATATGCAAGCGAAGCGGAAAATGCGATGGACAGCGAGACATTGGTGAGCGGCACACGCGCTATGGACAGCAATGCGGCGGACAGCATGACACTTCAAGTGGAAAAAAAGGAGACAGCCTTGCAGGCAATTCGTAAGAGCATAGAGGAAGCCGGCGGTTATGAGGAAAGCAGTGCGGATGATGTGATTCAGGCGGTGATTCCTGTGGCAAATTATGCGGATTTTCTGGAGCAGGTCGGCAAGCTGGGCGAAATACAGGCGTTTTTCCAAGGCGAGGAGGACGGCGCATCGCGCACAATCAGCATTTCGATAACGGAAAAATAAAAAGGGACACGGTGGATTTTTACGAGAAAAGCCGTGTTCTTTTTTTGCTGAAATTTTCTCGGGGACAGAGAATTTTGATATGTTTTGCAAAAAATAGCTTGACAAATCTCTGACAAACGCATATACTGGTCTCGTAAATAAATAGAATCTTCAGGGCAGGGTGAAAGTCC
>ULRL01063123.1_pt1 | contig 14844 bp, 8 predicted proteins | sample 1955391 | NCBI WGS metagenome assembly ULRL01 (sample SAMEA4835681, study PRJEB28245) | human gut metagenome | biome: gut microbiome; material: fecal sample | place: Denmark | collected 2008
CAAATCCAATCGTCAGATAGTCATTTCGTACCAGCTTCTTTCCCATGTACCAGGTACGTTTTTTATTTTTACCAAAGCCCCTAAGCTCCATGGCATTGCTGACCACATCGATACGATCCATGCTGGAAAACAGCAGCGGGAAAATAATCGTGCTCATCCGCTTGATTCTCGTCCAGAGGGATGTCTTGCTGCTCATCTCGATGCCCCGCGCCTCCTGCGCATGCTTGATCTTGGTAAAATCAGACTGTACGTCCGGGATGTAGCGCAGCGCGATGGCAATGGCGTAGCCCACGTTGTAGCTGACACCCATGCGATTTAAGCTTGCCGCAAACTCGCTCGGGTTGGTCGTCACAATAAACATCAATACCACCGGCGTTACTGTCAGATACTTCAGCATAATATTAAACTGGTAAAACAGCTGTTCCTTTGTGATATTATGATTGCCAAACAGGTGTAAAAGCTCTGTTTTTGTGCCGTAGATCACAGTTCCCTGATTCGGGGAAAACAGCCACACCGCAAGCATGTTAATACATAAAAACAGCAAAATAAACTGAAATACCGTCCCGACCTGTTTCCATTCTGTATGGGAAACCTTAAAGACCACCAGGCTGCAGACCAGCATGACCAGCAGCACTCTCGTGTCATAGGTCAGCATACCGGTCAGTGACCAGAGCAGGAAAAAGATCATTTTCGAAACGCCGGAAAGCCGATGGATCCAGGTATCTTTTTCACTGTACGTCAGAATTCTGCCCGCCATCCGCTCTCACCTGCCTTTCATAATAAATAAACCGCTCTGCAAAGCCGGACGCATCCCCGATGCCGCAGCGCACCGCCAGATCGTACAGCGACGTCTTTTTCAGATAAGCACGGTCTGCAACCGCTTCATCCGTCAGCACCCTTGCCGGCTTGTCGTCCGCAATCAGCTCGCCGTCCGCGATAACAATCGCACGGTCGGTATATTCCAGCATCAGATGCATATCATGTGTGATCATGATGATCGTAATGCCAAGGGTCTCATTTAAGTGCTTTAAAAATTCCATAATTTCCGTATAATGACGGTAATCCTGTCCTGCCGTCGGCTCATCCAGAATCAGGATCTCCGGATTCATGACGAGGATCGAAGCGATAGTCACACGTTTTTTCTGACCAAAGCTCAGAGCAGAAACCGGCCAGTTCCGGAAGGGATACAGACCGCAGATCTTTAACTTATCGTAAACCCGTTCCTTTACCTCTTCCTCCGGCACGCCACGGACCCGTAGTCCCAGCGCCACTTCATCAAAAATCATCGGCTTGGAAATCATCTGATTCGGGTTCTGCATGACAAGCCCGATGGCCTCGCCACGCTCCTTGATGGATTTATCCGCAATATCACTGCCATTTAACAGGATCTTACCGTGATCCGGATGGATAAAGCCGCAGATCAGATTTGACAACGTACTCTTTCCCGCGCCGTTTTTTCCGACAATTGCGAGCATTTCCCCTTTGTTAATACGGAAATGAATATCCGACAGGATCGGTTTGCCTGTAATATAGGAAAAGTCCAGATCCAGCACTTCGAGGGCCGGCTTTTCCTCTCCTTGAATCTCCGGCAGGGAAACCTTCTCGAACCAGTCCCTTACCTTTTCCTGATAAGGCTCCAGATTCATCGTCTCGATATGTTGAGGATGATCCTTTGCCGCAACCTGACATCCCGCATGTTTGAGCGCCGTCACATACAGCGGCTCACGGATGCCCTCCTGAATCAGAATATCGGAGGCAAGCAGCTCGTCCGGCGTCATATCCGCTACAACCCTTCCGTCCCCGATCACCACAATTCTGTCTACATCCCGGTAAAGGGCATCCTCTAACCGGTGTTCGATAATGATAACCGTCTTGTCGCGCTCCCGGCAGATCCGGTCGATCAGGTCGATAGCCCGCTTGCCGGTCGCCGGGTCAAGGTTTGCCAGCGGCTCATCAAACAGCAGGATATCCACATCATCTACCAGCACGCCTGCCATGGAAACTCTCTGTTTCTGTCCGCCGGAAAGCTCCGTCGGTGCATTGCCGAGAAGGGCTTTGATATCCACAACCTCTGCCACTTCGTCTACTGCGCGGAACATCTCTTCCTGCTCTACGCAGTCGTTTTCCAGTGCAAAAGCAACATCTTCTGCAACCGTCAGGCCGATAAACTGGCCGTCTGTATCCTGCAGCACCGTACCGACGATTTTGGACATTCCAAAAATGCCGGTTTTGGCAGGATCTTTACCGCCCACAGTCAGGGTTCCGCTGCTTTCGCCAGGGTATGAAAAAGGAACCATCCCGTTGATGCAGTGCACCAGAGTCGATTTTCCCGACCCGGACGGTCCCACGATTAAAACCTTCTCTCCGGGATTGACCGTCAGGTCAATCTCCCGGAGTGTAGGCTCTGACTGTGATCGATATTTAAAAGTATAGTTTTTAAACTCGATGATCGGAGTCATGTATCAGTCCTCTTTGGAAAGGCTTCCGGACTTTGCGCCGACCTTGGAGTAGGCAACTAACAGCAGAGTTCCCAGAATGCCGATGATAATTACATTTGCAACAAAAGCGGTTACGCCCTGTGTGAATACCTTTTTTACAGGCTCTGCATAAATTACGATGTCCAAAACCGGAGCAACCAGAATCCATGCCAGTGCGTTTGCAACAACCTGTACGATATTGAACAGGCCGATTCCCTTGCCGCCGAAGCTGCCTTCTTTTACTTTATACTTCGCAGCAAACAGGCCAACGATGATGCCGAATACAGCGTCCGGGAATACCCAGCTCCACCATACGCTTCCGTAGAATACTGCATCACCCAGTGCATGACCGATCAGACCGATGGCACCGCCAACAACGGGACCAAAAATAGCGGAGAAAAATGCAAGTACCGCTGCGCGAGTCTGCAAAGCTGTGTTCGGGATGAAACCAACCGGGATCTGCACATTGGTTAAAACAACGAACAGCGCGGTTCCGATACCAATCGCTACGACATGCTTGATGCCAAACTTCTTATCCATGAGTAAATCCTCCTCATAAGTATTTATTTGTGGAAAACCACGTTCTTACTATAGCGAATCACTCCGGATTTTTCAATCCCTTTTCTGTCTTTTCTCCCTCGTTTGCGTCTTCCAGTACAATTTCCGACGCAAGAGTGTCGATATCGGAATACCACACCCGAAATACCGCCTGCGCTGCATTCGCGTAAATATGGGGCAGTTTCGACTTCTCTTTTCCGGCGTCTTCCAGCACATCCAGGATTTCCCGCAGCACGTCCCTCGTCAGATACGATCCGCGCCAGTGAAACGTCAGGACTTTTCCTTTTTTTACCGCCTGCTGCGCGCGCTTTTTGACCTCTTCCATTTTCGTAAAGGAAAGCTTCTTTTCCCTATAATAAAAATGTCCATTGTCCGTGCACGCCGGCGCCGGTGCGATCAGCGGCTCATGGTCGCGGAACATCGCCTTATCGTCGAGGTTAAAATAATCGTAACGGCACTCGGCATCCTCCCGCGCCCCTCTGGTCAGACTATTGTCAAATGTCGCATCCAGATGATAATACTGCCCGCCGATGCGCACGATATTCCAGGTGTGGCGGGATTTGATGCCTTTTTCCGGATTGTTGCCGCAAATCGCAATCATACACCATAGCCCGAGCGCGTCGCAGAGCACCTTGACCGCCTTTGCAATTCCCTCGCAGACGCCTACGCCCTGCCCCAGCGGTCCGATGATTTCGTGAGAATACGGCTTCTTTAACTTGTCATACCGTACATTTTTGCATATAAAATCGTGCACATATTTTTCTTTTTCCCACTCCGAAAGTCCCTGCGCCTGCCGTGCAAGCTTTTCCACCCGCGATGTCAGCGCTATCTGATGCTCTTTGATTTTTCCTTTTTCAAACAGATATTCCGGCACGAAAATCAGGTTCGGGGAGTCGGGGTAATATTTCCATGAAAACCCGACCACCCAGAATATTTCCGGGTGATCCAGCCGCATCTGGAAAAAAATGTCATACAGCTCTTTTCCATCCACACGCGGCAGCTGAATCTGATCCGCCAGCTGCCGGACGCCCTGCAGCATGCCGTGATACACTGCCTGCTTCTGCCTGTCCATTTTCTGATAATAAAATTCTTCCATCTTACAGTGTAATCTCCTGTTCCAGCCCGAACGAATAGATCAGCTTTTCCTTCACGCATTTTCCGGTCAGCCGCACAAGTGCTTCCTCATAATAGTCCAGCTGAACCCGGTAGCGCAAAATCAGCTCCTTCGGGTCTTTTACCAGATCGGTCTTATAATCTGCCAGCACGATGCCGTCCTCTTCCTCCAGATAAACATCGATAATTCCCTGGATCAGCACGGTTTCATCCTCCGGAAAGTCTGTATTTAAACGGTTTGCCGAAAGTCCCAGCACAAAGGGCTGCTCCCGGTGCAGTCTGTTGCTTTTGGCAGCCTTTGCCATGCGCGCTGCAAGAGGCGTCTGTAAAAATGCCCGGATCTTGTATACATTGATCGCAGCAGCATATTCCTCCGACAGCCTTCGGTCTGCTTTGCATTCTTCGATGACCGTACGGATTTTTGCCGCCGTCCAGGTTTCCTGCCGTTCAAAGGGGAAAATCTCCAGCAGTCTGTGGTACGCACTTCCCCGTGTCGTCCCGCTCACGGTTTTTTCCTGTTCCTTGACAAACTGCGGCAGATACGGCACGACCTCTTCCTCCGGGAACAACTCGAGCCCTTCCGCAGCTTCCTCCTGCATGCCTTCTTTTTTCAGCTCGGAAACGGTTGTTTTGACAAAAAGTCCCGCCAGGTTTTCATGTGCATAGGGCTTCTGCAGGCGCTCGCACAGCGCAAGCTCTGCCGCCTCCGGCTCTTTTCCGGCTTCCTCAAAAAGCTTCTGCCTGCTGTTGTATCCCAAGGACGCACGCACAAGCTCTGCCTGCAGCAGTTCTTCCTGCGTACAGATCTGAAGCCGACGTCCGACGGACTGCCATGCCGGAAGCACCAGATCATAATAGGAAGACGCTTCCTGCAGCCGCAGCGCCGAATAGCCATACGCACCCTGCGTTGCATCCTCCTGGGGCAGCTTGTCTTCTTTACAGGTTCCGGTCAGAATCAGCTTTTCCTCCGCACGCGTCAGCGCAACATATAGAACTCTCAGTTCTTCTCCCATGCTGTCGGCATTTAATTTGCGCGCCAGCACATTTTTTTTCAGCGTCGTATGTCGGATCCGTGCTGTCGGATCCACCCAGTCGATCGCCAGTCCCAAATCCATATCCATCAGCACCGGAGCTGCGCTGTCCTGCCGGTTAAAGCGTTTCGACAGTCCCGACACAAAGCATACCGGAAATTCCAACCCCTTGCTCTTGTGAATGCTCATGATCCGCACGACATCCGCGTTTTCGTCCGACGCGCCCGTTTCGCCGTAATCAATGTCATATTTTTCCAGCTGTTCCATGTACCGGATAAAATGAAACAAACCGGAATAACTCGTCTTTTCAAAGCTTTCTGCCCGCGTCAGCAGCATTTCCACGTTGATTCTGCGCTGCACACCTCCCGGCAGCGCGCTGACCGTATACAGATAGCCCGTTTCCTCCAAAAACTGCTCCATCAGCTTGTGAATCGGCAGATAGACCGCGTACTCGCGGTAGCGGTTTAAAAAGGAAAGAAAGCTGCAGCATTTTTCGCGAAGGGAGGCATCGGCACCATTGCTTCCGCTGCCATATCCTACGCTGCCTTCACCACTTTCTCCTTCTCCCGCCGCCAGCTTCACGCAGTCGTACAGGCAGCGTTTTCCCGTCTCATCCAGTGCGCGCAGCGTCGCCAGCTGCGCATCGCTGAATCCAAACAGCACCGATTTGAGTACGCCGAACAGTGGAATTTCCTGCAACGGATTGTTCAGCACACGCAGGAAATTCAAAACCGTCTGCACCTCCGTCGCCGCAAAATACCCCGTCTTGGACGTCACAAAGACCGGAACGGCGTTTTCTTCCAGTATCTTTTTAAACGTCTCGTCCCAGCCGGATGTCGTCCGCAGTAAAATCACGATATCCTGATACCGCGCCGGGCGCAGCTGTCCGCTTTCGCTGTCCCGCACCGGGAGCTTTCCAACGATTTCGCGGATTTTTCCGGCGATCATTTTCGCTTCCAGCTCCTTCGGGTCTTCGCCCTTTTCGCCGGATATTGCAGCAATGCAAAGCTCCGGCTCGTAAGGGGAGCGGGCGATCGAGGCTTCGCAAGCCGTACTCACCGGCACAGCACTCCCCTGCTTTTCTTCTCCGCCGAGCGCTACGTCCTTTTCCCGCGCGTCCGCTGCTTCGCCATCTGCCTCCGGGAACTGCGCCGCCGGGTACAGCGCCGCATCCGCGTCGTATTCCACTCCGCCAAGCTCTCTGTGCATCAGCTGTAAAAACAGGTCGTTGACGCAGTCCGTCACCTCATGACGGCTTCGAAAGTTCTGCTTTAAGTCCACACGGACGCAGCTTCCGTCTTCTTTTTGATAGGTCGCAAATTTTTCCAAAAACAACTCCGGCCGTGCAAGACGGAATTTGTAAATGCTCTGCTTGACGTCACCTACCATAAACCGGTTAAATCGCCCGTCGTCCTCGCCGGAAATACTCTGTAAGAGAAATTCCTGCACGAGGTTGCTGTCCTGATACTCGTCGATCAGAATCTCTACGAACTGTTCCCGGTATTCCAGCGCCGTATCCGACGGCACCATCTGTCCGTTTTCCTCTTCCTTTAACAGAATCTGCAGTGCCAGATGCTCCATGTCCTCAAAGTCCAGCAGGTTCTTTTCCCGCTTTTTCTCCGTCAGTCTTTCTCCGAACAAAAGCGCCAGATCCACCAGCTCGCACAGCGCTGCGTCCGCCTGTCTGCATTCTGCAAGCCACTGCTTCGGACCGGATGCGAAATATTTTTCGGAAAGCGTCCCCAAAAGGCTTTTCACACGCTCCCTCATCGCCTTGACCAGCTCCCGCTTTTCTGCCGACACGCTGTCATCCTTTTTTGCTGCCATGCGGGCGTAGGAAATGCCCTGCACCCGCGCTGCAAGGGCTTCGAAAGCATCCTTCGCAACGGACGATTCCACTTCTGCAGGTGCCACAGACTGCTCTGGTTCTGATGCTGTCTGCACCACGCTCGCCAGCTCCTGTTCCAGCCCTGCGATCAGCTCCTGATCCTTTTCCAGCGCTACAGCGTAAAAATACGGCCCATCCGGCTCCTCGCACACCTTCAGCGCAGCTTTTTCCTGCTCTTTGCATTCCTGCAGCAGGGCTGAAATTTCCTGCATCATGCCTGCAAACCACTCTGTTTTTGCAAGCTCCTCAAACGTCTCCACATGATAATCCATGCGGTGCTGCCGCAGCCATTTTTCCGGAAAAGGATAGCTTCCGGAAAAGGTATATAGCCGTTCGATCAGCTCTTCCAGCCGCTTTTCCCGGCCGTCGTAGGCAAAATATTCCACGCAGTCGGTAAATTCCTGCCGTCCCTGCGCGAACTGCTCTTCCAGAAGCTCTGACAAAACCTCCTGCTTCAACAGGCGCATTTCGCCTTCGTCCGCCGTCCGGAAGTCCGGGTCGAGACCGATATCGTTGAAATGATTTTTGATCAGATATAAACAAAAGCTGTGGATGGTCATGATCTTCGCATTGTGGATCAGCATCAGCTGCTTTTTTATATGCTCGTTGTCCGGCTCTGCCTCTACGCGGTCGGACAGTGCCTTCGTAATTCGCTCCCGCATCTGTGCTGCCGCCGCATTCGTAAACGTTACGATCAGTAACCGATCAATATCCACTGCCCGCGCCGAATCGCATCCTGAACCGGAGACCAGCTCTACAATCCGCTCGACCAGCACCGCCGTTTTGCCGGAGCCTGCCGCCGCCGACACCAAAATATTACAGTTTCTCAGATCAATGACCCGCTGCTGATCCTCCGTGAACTTCATTCCCATCGGCGACCTCCTTTCTGATAAGCTCCATCGCTTCGTCTTCTTTCAGGTTTTCCAGCTCACGCATTACAAACCCGTCGATCTTTTTGTCAAATCCGCACACTTTCTGGTACGCGCAGTATTCGCAGGCGTTTCTGTTGCCCTGCTCATACGGGTCCAATGCGATTTTTCCATCCAAAATCTGCCGTCCCGCCTGCCGGATTTTCTGCTCCACAAATGCCGATACCGCCTGAAAATCCGTCTCTTCCAAAACACTCGAACGCGCCGAAAAGCTGCCGTCCTTTTTCCGTTCCAGCGGCACCACATCCGAACGCCCTAAAAAGCCCTGATCCAGCCCCTCGACAACGTCCTCCCTGGCATTCACAATGCCGGTTGTCCGCAGGGCGCGCAGCACCTGCGCATTGACCTCCTCCGCCGAAGGCTCGCCCTCCGGCATCTCAATCATCGGATCCTGCACCCGATAATACAGCATCGCCGCCGGGACTATTTCTTTCTCCGGATGCTTTTTTCCGGCAATTTCCATCGCAGCATTCATGTATACAACAAGCTGCAGCTGCAGTCCGTAATACAGCGCTGCCAGCGAAAACTCCCTGCTGCCGGACTTATAATCCACGACCTTGACATAAACATGCTCCCGGTCTTCTTTCATATCCACACGGTCGATCCTGCCGCGCAGCCGCATTTTTTCCTGCTCAGAAAGCGCGATATTAACCGCATCCAACTCCTCCAGCACCGAAAACGAAACCTCGAACTTCTCCGGCACAAAGCTGCCTTTTTTGAGCTGATACTGCATGGCGCTTACCGTCCGTTTTAAAATCCGCTTAATCCGCTGCACGATATAGGCGTTTCTCGCGCTGTCAAACAGCACCGTGTGATGATACGTCACCGCATACGCGTCCACCGCCTCATCTACCAGCCGCTCGCCCTCTTCTTCTGTAAAATCAAACCAGTTTTTACCGATCTCCTTTAGTTTTTCCGCAAAAATTTCCAGCACGCCGTGGTAGAGATTTCCCATGTCCACCGCTTCAAACGCGAACTCTTCCTGCTCCTTTAACTTCATGCCATAGCGCAGAAAATGGGCATAAGCGCACGCTGCAAACTGCTCCAGACGGCTGACGCTTCCGGAAATCGTCTGCCCGTAAAGCGCTGCTGCCACCGCCTTTCCAAGGGACGGCTCCTGATAGGAAAAAAATGCCGTATCCGTCAGCTGTCCGCTCCACAGCCGGTACACATCCTGCCGCTGGTAAACCCGGTACAGCGTCAGAAACTCACGCTCCGCTGCCTCATCCAACAGCCCATCCGCATAGCTTCTAAGTCCATTCGCAAGATATTCCCGTCCATCCGAAAAAGACTGCACCTGTAAAAGCATGGGCTCCAGCTCCGGCTTTTCTGTCGGAATCGTCGGAAACAGCCGCTGCACCTGACCCACCAGAAAGCTCTTTCGCAGCGCCCTTCCTTCCAGATTCATCCGCGCCCAGGAAAGCACCAGAAGCTCGGATGGCTTTGTCATATTCAAATACAAATAAAACCGCTGAATGTACATCTGCTGCCGCGGCGACGGCGCAAGCTCCTGCCCGGAGCCGGTTAAAAATTCCCGGTCGAGGTCGGAAATAATCCCTCCGTTTCCCGCGTTGCCCGGAATATTGCCGTCATTTACGCCTGCAAAAAACAGCGCCTTCACCTGTTTTAAACGCGTCCGCTCCATATCCCCCGCCACCACGCGGTCCACATTCTGGGGAATCGTGCCGACCTGCAGCTCTTCGAATCCGGCTTCCAGAAGCTTTGTAAATTCCTCAGCCGTTGTCTCTTCTTCCCCGACCAGGCTCACGATCTGATCCAGCAAATCCATCACCAGCCGGTAAATCTGTGCATACTCCCGCTCCCGCACCGGATCGCCCGCCTCTGCAAAGCGCTGCTCGAAGCGTTTTAGCTTCTGCTGGGTTTTACTCTGCGCGATAAACTCATATAACCCCTGTGCGTACTCCTTCGTCGTTTTGTATTTTCCATACAACGGCGCAAGCCCCAAAACCAGCCGCTCCCGCAGCGCATTCAGCTGCGCCAGCTCAGCCTTTGCGTCTAGCATATTTTCCGTCGGATACACAAACAGCGTCTCCCATTTTTTCCGTCCACGGATACCCAACGCCCGTACATAAACCTCCAGCCGATCCGTTTCCTCCGGCACAAAATCCGCCAGACCGCTGCGCAGATAGTGGAAAACAGATTCATAACTATAGTTCTTTACCCGTACCTGCAGTGCGCTTTTTATATACTCAATAAACGGATTCAGGGTGACGCCCCGCGTCTGATCCAGATAGACTGGAATGCCGAATGCCGCAAACTCCTGCTCGATGCAGCTTGCATATGAGGTGTAATCCCCGCAGATGACCGCGATATCCCGATAACAGTAATTCTGCTGCGTCACGAGCCGCCGGATTGCGATACAGATCTGACGCACCTCCTCCCGCAGTGTGGAGGCTTCCAGAAGACGAAGCTGCACGGGCGGCAGGCCAATCGCAGCGCTCTGCGCCGCAGACCGTTCCTGCCCGCCAGTCTCTGCACACTCCTGCACCACCATTCCGGCAGAAACGCTCTGCGTGCTCACTTCTGCAGGCGCAGGCTTCCACACGCACACCGGATAGCGGAACAGGTATTTTTCCAGATGCTGCAGCATTCCTTTTTCCGAAAACCGCGGCGAACATTTCGGTGCAATTTCAACGACGTCCGCGATGGGAATCTCTACATCCCGTGCAAGCTTTGCAAGCGTCTGTATCGTCTTTTTGCTCATGGAAAAAAGCTCCTGCTCCCGGATTTCCTCCCATGGATTTTCCCCACTTCCGAGGGTAACTGTGACGATCACTTCTTTTGCCTGCTTCATCAGCTCTGCGATGACCCGGTTCTGTACCGGAGTAAAGCCCGTAAACCCGTCGAATACAATCACGCTGTCCTTCAACAGCTTCGACTGCGGCACATACGACGCCAGCACCTCCAGCGATTCCTCCGTCGTCAGATATTTTTCCCGGATGAACTGCTGAAAGCCCTCGTAAATTGTCCGCAGATCTTTTAATTTATAGTATAATTGTCCTCTTTTTTTTGAAAATTCTGTCAGCTGATCCAGCTCCTGCAGACCGATTCCGTACTGCATAAACTCCGAAATCGCAGACTTCACCTCATGGATATATCCCGTCTGTCCAAGCCTGCCGCCCAACACCGGAAGCTCCCCCTTCTGTCCCGCCGCCACACGCCGGATAATCAGGCTTTTTCCCGTATCGTCCAGCATCGGAAGCCGATTTGCGCCCATCTCCTCAAAAATGCGGTGCGTCAGACGTCCGAAGCTCAGGACGTCGATATTCATAATCCCTTTCCGGTCATGCAGACTGACCAGATCCTTCTGTGTCTGCATCGTAAACTGGTCGGGAACAAGGATAAAAAAACGCCCCTCCGGTTCTCTTTCGGAACGGGCGATAATCTGCTGATCGATATAGGTGCTTTTTCCGGAGCCGGACGCACCGGTGATAAACTGCAGAGACATCGTTTTTTCCTCTCATCGTTAGACTGGGATTGTTGTAGTCAAGTAGTTACAGTTCACACGCGCCATTCGCAAAAACGCATCTTCGATACTTTCCGCTGCTCACAAAGCCACGAGTGAACTGTAGTCAAGTATATCATACTTTCCGGCGGTTTGCGAATGCCTTGCAGAACTTCCCAGAAAAGACTATGATAACAGGGAAGATCGACTGCGGTCTGCTGATTTTTCGAAGCTGCAGTCAGCTACAGATTACAGCGTTCCAAAAACGTAGCTATACAAAACTGCATAAAAAAGGGGAGACAATTTATCATGGAATTAAAAGGTAAAAAGATTTATTTTTTAGGGGACAGCATCACAGAGGGGGTCGGCGCTTCTGATGCAGAGCACTGTTATGTTTCCGTATTCGGGAAGCTTTCCGGCGCTATTGTAAAAAATTATGGCATCAGCGCAACCAGAATCGCCTGCCAGACCGAAAACCTGACGACAAAGGAGCCTGATCTTTCCTTTGTCAACCGCGTTGATTCGATGGATTCCGATGCGGACGTTGTCGTTGTTTTCGGCGGAACCAACGATTTCGGACACGGGGACGCAAAGCTCGGCACGTTTGAATCCCGCGATCCTTACACCTTTTACGGCGCAATGCACGTTTTGTGTGAAAAGCTCATCAACCGCTTTCCAAATGCAGACATCCTGTTCATGACGCCACTGCACCGCTGCAGCGAAGATGAGGTGTCAAAAGAAAACGGTCTGCCGGAGGAAACAAACCTCGCCGGATATGTTTCCATCATCCGCGAAGTTGCTGAATTTTACGGACTTCCGGTTCTCGATCTTTTCTCCACAAGCGGTTTACAGCCCAAGGTCGATATCATCAAGGAAACCTATATGCCCGACGGACTGCATCCCTCCGATGCAGGTGCACTGCGGATCGCACTGCGGCTCATGGGATTTTTGCAGACGCTGTAATAAAAAAGATGATGCAATTGCGCTCACTTTATGTTATGATAATAAGGATTGAATGATTGGCTTATCCTGCCAATTCAGCGGAGGAATGTATATATGTTATTAGATGGTAAAACAATTCTGATCACAGGTGGTACCGGCTCTTTCGGCAAATGCTTTACCCGTTATGTCATGGAGCACTCCAACCCCAAAAAGGTGATCATTTATTCCAGAGACGAATTTAAACAGTGGATGATGGAAAATGAATTCAAGGAATATGCAGACAAGCTTCGCTTCTTCATCGGCGACGTCAGAGATCAGGAGCGTCTGCGCCGCGCATTTGAAGGTGTTGATTATGTCATCCATGCAGCAGCCTTAAAGCAGGTTCCCGCCTGTGAATATAACCCGAACGAAGCGATCAAGACCAACATTCACGGCGCGATGAACATCATCGAGGCAGCCCTGGACACCAATGTAAAAAAGGTCGTTGCGCTTTCCACCGACAAAGCGGTAAACCCTGTCAACCTTTACGGCGGCACAAAGCTCGTCAGCGACAAGCTGTTTATCGCAGCAAACGCCTATGTCGGCAATAAGGACATCAACTTCTCGATCGTTCGCTACGGCAACGTTGCAGGAAGCCGCGGTTCGATTATCCCGTTTTTCCGCAAGCTCATCGCAGACGGGCAGACAGAGCTTCCGATCACCGACCTGCGCATGACTCGTTTCTGGATCAGCCTGGAGCAGGGCGTGCAGCTGGTGATCAAAGCCCTCGAAGAAGCAAAAGGCGGCGAAACCTTTATCAGCAAAATCCCTTCCTTTAAGATTACCGACCTCGCAGAAGCGATGCTTCCCGGCTGCGGAATCAAGGAAATCGGTATCCGCCCCGGCGAAAAGCTGCATGAAATCATGGTAACAACTGAGGATTCCTTTACGACCTACGAATACGAAAAGCACTTCATCGTATATCCTCAGATGACCTGGAACAACAAACAGCAGCCTGACATGAGCGGTCACAAGGTAGCCGAAGGCTTCTCCTACAGCTCCGACAATAATACGGAATGGCTGTCCGTAGAACAGATCCGCGAGCTGTTAAAGACTGTTAAAACTGTATAAAACAATAGAATGCACGCTCTGCGAGCCATTCTATTGTCATGAATAAAAAACCCGCTCCTGCACCTTTGGACAATAAATCCCGGGTGCGGGAGCGGTTTTTTTATTCTCTATTTAAATACCCTGCCGATCAGGCAATCGCATTTTGATTCATCTTTGCAAGTTTTGCTGCCTGGATCGCATGCTGATCAGGCAATCACGTTCTGATTCATCTTTGCAAGTTTTGCTGCCTGATCAGCAGCAGTCAGGTTATCGATCAGCTCCTGGATGTCGCCGTCCATGATCGCATCGATTTTGTACAGTGTCAGCTTGATTCTGTGATCCGTCACACGTCCCTGAGGGAAGTTGTAGGTACGGATTTTCTCAGAACGGTCGCCGGTTCCTACCTGACTGCGGCGCAGCTCAGCTTCCTCGTCGTGGCGCTTCTGCTGTTCCAAATCATACAGCTTTGCACGCAGCACCTTCAACGCCTTGTCTTTATTTTTCAGCTGGCTCTTTTCATCCTGGCAGGAAATTACGATTCCGGTCGGGATGTGGGTCAGACGTACCGCAGAGTCCGTCGTGTTGACGCACTGACCACCGTTTCCGGATGCACGGAATACATCGAATTTACAGTCGTTCATATCGATCTGCACGTCGAAATCCTCTACCTCCGGCATAATCGCAACCGTGATCGTCGAGGTGTGGATTCTGCCGCCGCTCTCCGTCTCCGGCACACGCTGCACGCGATGCACACCGCTCTCATATTTGAGCCTCGAATACGCACCCTGACCGGAAATCATGAAGCTGACATATTTCATGCCTCCGATGCCGATTTCTTCCACGTCCATCGTCTCCACCCGCCAACGCTGACGCTCTGCATAGCGCACATACATCCGATAAATTTCCGCTGCAAACAGCGCCGCCTCGTCGCCGCCCGCACCCGCACGGATTTCCACGATAACGTTTTTCTCATCGTTGGGGTCCTTGGGAAGCAGCAGGATTTTCAGCTCCTCCTCCAGCTCCGAAACACGGGTCTTTGCGCTGTTTAACTCCTCTTTTAACATTTCGCGCATATCCGGATCATTTTCCTCGTCCAGCATCATCAGGCTGTCTTCGATATCCTGATTGCACTTCTTATATTCCCGATACGCCTCGACGATCGGAGTCAGATCACTCTGCTCCTTCATCAGGGCACGGAAGCGTTCCTGATTGGCTGTGACATCAGGCTCATTTAATTCGCCCATAATCTCTTCAAACCGAATCAGCAAATCCTCCAGTTTATCAAACATCTGATTTTCTCCATTCTATCTGTCAAAACGGTTACAGTTCACTGCATCATTCGCAGCTTCGT
>ULRL01039151.1_pt1 | contig 14740 bp, 12 predicted proteins | sample 1955391 | NCBI WGS metagenome assembly ULRL01 (sample SAMEA4835681, study PRJEB28245) | human gut metagenome | biome: gut microbiome; material: fecal sample | place: Denmark | collected 2008
TCGGGCGCTGCAACGCTGATGGACATGATCCGCTCGGTTGTGGATGACGCGCAGCAAACGGACGGTATGCCCGTCACGGAACTGCACGCTATTTTGACGATTCTGCGCGAAATTTTGCAGATGCTCATCGGAGGCTCTCCGCGCGACGAAAAGCTTGCAGCGATGCTGGCGGACGCGATCAGCCGGATACAGTTGCAGGTGAACGCGGTGTTCGACCCACGCGAAGCCGGTCGTGCACTTGCACCGGAAGTGGACAAGCGGCAGGGCGGCACGGCAGTTCTGCGTGAAAGGGGAGTGGTCTGATGGGCGTGCTCATCGGCGAAAACGACATGTACACGGACTTCGGCATGATCTTGACGGATCTTTCGCTCGAAATGCCGGAGGTCAAAACGAAATACCAGGCATTGCCGCTCGAAAACGGCAGCATCGACCTGTCCGAGGTCGTCACGGGGCGCCCGGTGTACGGGCTGCGCACGCTCAAACTGACGTTCAAGCGGCGCGGCGCTTCGGCATCGGAGTGGCTTTCGGTATGCTCGCAGATCGCGTCTGCGGTGCATGGCAAACGCCTGCCAATCACGTTGCCCGATGACCCGGACCATTATTATTTGGGTCGTATCGCCTGTACGTTGGGCGCGAAGGAATACGGTGCGGGCACGTTTGAGATCACGGCAACATGCGACCCGTATAAGTACGTGCAGACCGAAAGCTCGGCGGTGTGCGGCGCGGGCACGACGGCAGTTATCAACAACGGCGACGAGATCGTCTCGCCGACCTTTACGGCATCCGAAACGGGCATGACGGTGGCGATAAATGGCGGCGCGGCGTACAGCATCGCGCAGGTGGGCAAGGCCGTAAAAATCCCCGGATTGTTGCTTTTGCCCGGCGCGAATAACGTCACCGTGACCGGCACAGGCAACGTCGTTTTGACTTGGCGCGAGGGGGTGTTGTAATTGTTTAAGATTACGGCGCAAAACCGCAGCGGTATAACCTATACGTTATACGATCCCCGCAGCCCGGATTTAAAGCTCATCTCGCCGACGTGCAAAACGGCCGTGAACAAAGCCGGACTGCTTACCTTTTCGGTGCCGCTGACGCACCCGCACACAGACAAAATCGCAAAACTCGATACGGTGGTAACGCTGTGGCAGGATGATGCAATTTTGTTCCGCGGGCGTGTGCTTAACGACGAGTGGGATTTGCGCAGCACGCGGAAAATCGAGGTCGAGGGTGAGCTCGCTTACCTAAACGACAGCGTGCAGCCGCTGACGGTATACCATGACATGACGGTGGCGGCATACTTTGCGAAGCTTATCGAGCTGCATAACGCACAGGTGGACGAAAGCCGACGCTTTACCGTGGGACAAGTCACCGTGACAAACAGCACCGACAACGTGTACCGGCAATCGGACTACGAGAGCACCATGGACGCGCTGCAAGATAAGCTCCTTGACCGTATGGGCGGCTATCTTGTGATACGATACGGCAAAGATGGCACGCGGTATTTGGATTACCTAAAGGAGTACGGCAACGTAAACAGCCAGCGGATCACCGCAAGCACAAATCTGCTCGACATGCTGCACACCGTGCGCGGCGAGGACGTTGCGACGGCCATTATTCCACTCGGTGCGCAGCTCGACGAGGACAAGGTGGGCACGGTAACGCCACGCCTTACAATTGCTGCGGCAAACGACGGAAAAGATTATATCTACGATGCGGACGCGGTGGCAAAATGGGGCTGGATTTATAAGGTCGTCGTGCACAACGACATTACGCTGGTCGAAAACCTCCTGCGTGCAGGCTATGCCGACTTAGAGGCCGCGAAGTATTTGCAGGGCAGTATCGAGGTGGATGCGGTCGATTTGCACCTTGTGGACAGTTCCGTTGAGCGCATTAAGCTCGGCGACATGATCTTATTTTCGGCGCCGGGCAGCGCAACGCCCATATCGATGCTCGTATCCGAAATCGATTTGCCGGTGGACGAACCGGGGGACGCAACCTACACGCTCGGCACCTCATACCGCACGATGACAGAGCAGCAAGTCGATGCACGGAAAGACTTAGGCGAGCAGCTCGAGCTTGCGCGTGACGAGACAAATAAGCGCACCGACAAAGTGCGGCAGGAGCTCACCGATTACAAGGTCGACGCGCGGAAGGACATGGACAGCATCACGGCATCGGTAACGGAGACGCGCACCGAACTGACCACGACGACCGAAAACGTGTATGACGCGCTGGGGCGTTTACAAGATACCGCAGTCTCTACAGAGGAGCTCGAAAGCGTTAAACAGCTGCTCATCGCCCAATGGAGCGATCAGCTTGAATACCGCTTTACGCAGGTGACAAATCTCATTGACAGCACAAACGGCACGGTGGCGGAAAATCAGCGGCTTTTAGAGCAGTATATCCGTTTTGAAGGGGCCAGAATTGAGATGGGCAGAAGCGATATGCCGCTGCAAATTGCTTTGTCCGCTAAAAACGGCTTGGAATTTATCGAGAGCGGCTTGGTGGTCGCTTACATAAATCATCACATGCTGTATATCACGGATGCGCATATCACGGGCAGCTTGTCTTTCGGCAACGCGGACACGGGCTTGTACACATGGCGGTATAATGCGGAGGCCGACACGTTTGATCTTGAGTTTGAGGGGGACGACTGATGGGCAAAAACAGCTATAAAGCCCAGCTTAACTATTATGACAGTAAGTGGGGCTGGAAAAGCGAGGGCACCGCCTCGCAGGGCCAGTGGGACGGCACAGGTGTGCGCACCGGCGTGCTGTACTTTCCGGGCCTTGCAGCGCTCAAGGGCAAGATCATCAACGGCGTAAAGCTCACCGCGACGACCGGACAGACGGGCTATGGAACAACGACCACCAAAACGGTATACATCTACAACTCCGCCGCGCAGGGCGGCATCAAAACCTCGCTCAACGCAGGGCACCGCACAGGCAATGCGCTCGGCAGCTGTAAAGCGCCCATGTGGGACAATACCAAAACGTTTGATGTTGCTTTCATGGCGGCATCTATCGCCGCCGGGTACGATACGTACTGCATCTACAATGGCAGCTCTTACACGGATTATCTCAAATGGACGGCTGTAACGCTTGAGGTGGATTGGCAGGAGCCTGCAACGCAGCCGAGTTTAAGTGCTGCAACCGTGGAGATGGGCAAGAGCGTGACAATCAACACGCCTGCGGTAAACAGCGCTTACAGGCATACGCTGCGCTACGCGTTCGGCAGTGCAGCCGGAACGATTGCCACGGGCATTGCAAGCAGCGTGAGCTGGACGCCGCCGGTATCACTCGCAAATCAAATACCGTCCGCCACGGCGGGCAGCGGTACAATCTATTGTGATACATATTCCGGCAGCACGCTCCTCGGCACGAAGTCCGTAAGCATCACGCTCACCGTTCCCGGCAGCGTAGTTCCGTCGGCGGGCACGCTTTCGGCAGCGCTCGCCGAAGACACGAGCGGCACGGGTCTATATGTAAAAGGCATGGGCAAAGCAAAGCTGACGCTTTCCGGAGCATCCGGCGCATACGGCAGCAGCATCACCTCGTACACGATTACCGGCGGCGGATGGACGGCCACAAACGGCGCGCTTACGACCGGCACGTTGGCATCGGCGGGCAACATCACTTTTACGGCCACGGTGACGGATTCGCGCGGCCGAAAAGCGAGCACTACGCGCGCGATCAACGTCGTGGATTATGCAAAGCCCGGCGTAGCGGTGTGTGACGTGTACCGCTGCGATGCAGACGGCAACCGCAAAAAGGCAGGCACTTATTTTGCCGTGGAGATCAACGCGAGTTACAGTGCAATCACCGGCAACACCTTGAACATTACAGCTCGATACAAAAAGCAGTCCGAGAGCAGTTACGGCACCGCGGCGAACGTTACCAACAACGGCAAAACGGTGCTCGGCGGCGGAAATATAGGTGCGTCCACCACCTACGACGTGCTCGTGACGGTGGCGGACAAGTATAACAGCTTACTTATCCAGCGTACTCTGTCTACAAAAAGTGTGCTGCAATCCTTCAAACGCAGCGCAGGGGCGGCCATCGGCAAAGTGGCCGAGCTCGCAAACTGGCTGGACGTGGCGTGGAATACGCGGATTCGGGGTAATTTAAAGGTGGATGGCGGTATGTCGGATGGGGCGTGGAATCGTGATGTGAAGGATTTACTGCTCATCAATTTTTCTGGCGATGATCCGTATAACACGAGTGTCAATTATGACAATGTTGTGCGTACAGAAGATGCATCTACGTTAATCAATAGCCCCGTGACTTCAGGTCCATTTTACGCTTATCGTAAAGTATATCCCGTATATACACCATGGAGCCATCACAGCAAAGTTTTTGTCGAGCTGAAAGAGGTTTTTCCACAAAAAGGGCGTATATGGACACAAGCCTATGACCCAAATAATGGCTGGGGTGGTAATGGCTGGTCTCATCCGTTCACAAATAAAGATATCGTGCCGATTGCGAATGGCGGTACTGGTGCGACAAATAGAGGCGATGCGTTATACAATTTTATTGTAGGCGGGGTATACTCTGGAAATTTAAATGATTTAGCGGTAATAGGCTCGTACTGGATAAATCTTTCTAATTGTCAAAATGGCCCCTCGAGTTCTGGATACGGAACAATGGAAGTCACCAGATCTACGACTAACAACTATTTGCAGCGATTTACATTTTATATGGGAATGACTTATTATCGCACATTCACCAATGGACGATGGTATGACTGGAGAGCATTACCGAACGCGCATACAGCAGAAACATTGTGGGAAGGCAGCTTAAAAAACGGCACAGCAACCATTGCAAATGGCGCGAAGTACGCATATTTAATCGTTGGCGGCTGGGCTGGAAGCAATGAAGACGCAGTAACGCAAATAATCCCGGTTGGATGGGGCACGCACATAAGACTTACCAGCGCAGATAAATGGCTTGCCTATCAATGTGATTCATCCGAGCCCAATGCCTCGATAAGGATTTTGAGTAACCCCTACGATGGCGCAATCACTTGGGTTTGGGGCGTAAATCGATACAAGGAGTAAACCAATGCAGATAACATTAAACGATCAGGGCTATATCGAGAACTATGCGCTCATCGGCGGGCTTGTAGACGGCATTGAGATAGAGGCGCCAGACGAGCTGCTGGAGGACTTTAAGCAGCACCCGGAGGCGTACAAGGTAGCAGATGGTGTGCTCGTGCTCGATGCAGATAAGCTCAAGGCCGACGCGGATGCGGCGGAGCTAACCGTTATTCGGCGGCGGCGCGAAACCGAATGCTTTGCGTATATCAATCGCGGCGAGCTGTGGTATAGCCTACTCACAGAAGAGCAAAAAGCCGAGCTTGCAAACTGGTATCTCTCTTGGCTCGATGCGCCGGAGACGCGGACAATCCCCGCACCGCCGGTGTGGCTGGATAAACTTTAAGCAACAATAAAAGGAGGACAAAAATGAACAAAGCAACTGTACTTAAATCCGTAACGGCAGTCGTTGGGGCGGGGGTCGCGGCATACTGCGGGCAGCTGGCCGCGCCGGTGCTCGTGCTGCTGTGCATGATGGTGATCGATTACGTCACCGGCATGGTCAAGGCCTACATGACGGCGCAGCTCAGCTCGCGCATCGGCATCAAGGGCATCCTGAAGAAGCTCTGCTACATGGCGATGGTGGCGGTCGGCGCGGGTGTGGATTATCTCCTGCGCGGCGCTCTCGTGCAGGCGGGCATCGACCTGCACATCGAGCTTTTCTGCGGCCTACTGGTCGCAATTTGGCTCATCATCAACGAGCTGATTTCCGTCATGGAAAATCTTGCTGCCATCGGCGTGCCGGGCTTTCCGCGGCTGACAAAATTACTGGAGCGGCTGAAGAACACCGTAAGCAAAGAGGAGGAAAAATAATGGTACCGATTAGAGAAAACTTACTTAGCCCGAGCAAATATGATTTGAAAGTACCCGTAGAATCATGCGCAAAAGACATGAAGTACATCGTTATCCACAACACGGCGAACGATGCTTCCGCCGCAAATGAAGTTGCGTATATGATTCGCAACGACAGCTCTACGTCGTTCAACGCGGCGGTCGATGACAAGGAGATTGTTGTCGGCATACCGCTGAACAGAGGTGCGTTTGCTGCGGGGCAGCGCGACGGCAACGCGCACGGCATCCACATTGAGATTTGCTATTCGCTTTCGGGCGGCACGCGTTTCGATAAAGCCGAGAAGAACGCCGCAGAGTATATCGCAAAGCTGCTCACCGAGCGCAAATGGGACATTTCGCACGTGAAGAAGCATCAGGACTTCGACGGCAAATATTGCCCGCACCGCACGCTCGACAAGGGCTGGGCGCGGTTTTTGAACATGGTGAAAGGTTACATGGAGCCGGCGAAAAAGCCCGCGTCGAGTGCATTTACACCATACCTCATCCGTAAAAACTGCCGTGACCCGCTGAACATCCGCAAGGGTCCCGGTACGAACTACGGCGTGCAGGGCCAGATCAAAGACACGCTGCGCTATACAATTGTTGAGGAGCGCAGCGGCCCCGGCTCCGCCAAGGGCTGGGGCCGTCTCAAAGCCGGCGGCTGGATCGCGAAGGACTGGGTGAAGAAGGTCTAAAAGTAAATACATAAAGCAAAAAGGCGCAGGGCTACCGGAATCTCCGAGCAGGCTCTGCGCCTTTTTTGTTATAAAAACCGCGCCCCGGGTCGGAAGAACGATGACCGCGGGGCGCTTGACAGATTTACAAGAGCATTATATAAAACCAACAAAGAAATGTCAAGAAAATCTTGAACAGACCTGCAAAAATCTGCTATGATATGTCAAAAGAGGGGTAGCTATGACAAAAGAGCCGATTAGAACAAAATTTGACCGTTGGACTGAACGTGTAGGGCACACGCCGCTTAAAAATGACCTCGACAATGCGACGCTTTTGCTTTCATACGACGATAAGCAAACAAGTACAACACTTTCGACTGTGGCAGTCTATGCCGTCGCCGTTCATACCAACCACGTGCATGTGTTCTTGTTTTCTGCGCGTACCGTTTGGCAGCTTGATAAGCGGGGCAATACCGGCAAAGTGCTTGATGAGAGGTATCGGGTTATTGTGGCGTTTTAACACGGGTAGTCAAAAAAGTTGTCAAATGCTAAAAAAAGGCAGAAAACCCGCGAAAAAACTGATTCCTTTCCGTCCTTGGTAAGGACGAGGTCACCAGTTCGAATCTGGTTAGCAGCTCCAAGAAGGACTTTGCAGAAATGCAGAGTCCTTTTTTGTTTGTGTTTTCGAGAGGTCATACAGTCAAAAAAAGTAGTCGGCAGTATATCGTTTTTGAAGAAAAACGGCCTTTTTGCGCCTATTCATAATTTCGACTTGAAATTTACCGTATTTCTGCTATAATCTTTATAGTTTTCCCTTTATGTTTATGCTTAAAAAGCAGCGGCCAAACTGCCAGAAAATTGAAGGAGCAGAGGATTATGAGTATTCCGGAAATGGACATGAACCCGGAGATCGCCCGAAAGTTACTCGAGGTCGGCGAAGAATTCCGCATTGAAGGCCCGTTCTTCTCGTACGAAGAAATCAAAATGGGCAACGTGAACCACACCTACAAAGTCAATTATATTCGCGATGACGGTACCGGCATGGCAAAGATTAAGTCTTTCCTTGTACAGCGCGTCAATACATATGCGTTTCAGCACCCGATTGAGCTGATGCAGAACATTGACCGTGTCACGGAGCACATCCGTGAAAAATGCCCGAATACGAAAAGCCTGCATTTCCATCACACGAAGCACGGCGTCAACTATTTGATGGATAATGACGGCTTCTGGCGGCTCAGCAACTACGTGCCGTCTGTGACGTTCGATACCTGCGACGACCTGAACGTGGTGCGCAGTGCAGGTGAGGCGTTCGGCGATTTCCAACTGATGTTGGCAGATTTCGATGCGAACTCCCTTTTCTACACAATCCCGGATTTCCACAATACGCGCAAGCGCTATGAGAAGCTGAAGGAAGACATGGCTGCCGACCCGTGCAATCGTGTGGCAGAGGTGCGCGAAGAACTCGATTGGCTGCTTTCCGTAGAGGACGAGGCTTGCCGCCTGACCGACCTCTTTGAAAAAGGCGAGCTTCCGCTGCGCGTTACGCACAACGATACAAAGATCAACAACGTGCTGTTCGATGAGAAGACGCACGAGGCGCTCGTTGTCATCGATCTGGATACCGTTATGCCGGGCCTTGTCGGCCACGATTTCGGCGATGCCATCCGCTTCGCTGCAAATTTTGTGGAAGAAGATTGCGATTATCCGGAAAAGGCCGGCGTAAACCTCAATATTTTCTGGGCATTTGCCGAGGGCTTCCTCAAAAAGACCGCCGCGTCTCTGACGAAAACCGAAGTGGATACGCTGGCGCTCAGTTGCTTTGCGCTTACCTGCGAGCTTGCAACGCGCTTCCTCGCGGACTACATCGTCGGCGATAAGTACTTTAAGGTCAAAAAGCCACAGCATAACCTTGTTCGTACGCGCTGCCAGATTGCCCTTGCAAAGGACATGCTGAATAAAATGGACGCGATGAACGCCATCGTGCAGGACTGCGCACGCCGCTACAAAGAGACCGAAAACGCATAATTCATTTTGCATCCAGACGACCCGGCAGCTTTGTCGGGTCGTTTTTAAAACCAGGGAGGAGTTTATCATGAAAATTCTGTTGACCGGCGCAAATGGCTTTGTAGGGGCACGCATCCGTGCGGCGGCGCCCGTTATTTGTGCGCCGTCTCTGCGCGGGGCGGAAAAAGAGGATATCGACCGCCTCATCGACACCGTGCAACCGGACGCCATCCTTCACACCGCGGCAATCTCGGACATCGGTGCGTGTGCCAAAGACCCGGAAGGATCATACCACGCAAACGTTTTGGTGCCGGAGTATTTGGCCAAAGCCGCAAACGGTGCGAAGCTCGTGTTGTTCAGCTCCGATCAGGTGTACAGCGGCGCAAAGGGCGATAAGCCGTTTACGGAAGACGACGTTGCGACCGCAAATCTCTACGCCGAAGAGAAGTTGGAAATGGAAAATCGCGTTCTCGCGATCGACCCGAACGCCGTCATGCTGCGTGCGACGTGGATGTATGACATGCCCATGTTCGGCGTGCCGAACCGCAGCAACCTCATCACGATGTTCCTGAACGCCGCCATCACCCAAAAGCCGCTTGCACTTTCCAAAGAGGAATTTCGCGGCATCACCTATGTGCGCGAGGTTGCAGAGCAGACCTTGCAGGCTGTGAATTTGCCCGGTGGCGCGTATAACTTCGGCAGTGAGGCAGACGTCTCCATGTACGCGCTTGCGGAGCTGTTTATGAAAAAAACAGGCATGAAGCTCAATTTGCAGGAAAAGTCCGGCGGCGAAAACCTCTGGATGAATTGTGCAAAGCTCAAAAATGCCGGCGGTGGATTTGAGACGACTGCCGAAGGCCTTGCGACGTGCATGGAGGACTATAATCTTTCGCTGCTCGGCCGATAACAAAACGAAAATCTCCTTTGAAGCCCGGTTTTATGGGTTCTTCAAAGGAGATTTTTAAGTGATCGAAATCTAATTATGTCAATAGCTTTATGTAAACTAAATTATGTAAAATTAAAGAAATTTGTCGAGCGCATGGGCGCGTTCACAGGCCGCACGCACCAGTTCCGGCTGCATGCGCAGCACGCCGGGCTCGCCCACGACCTCCGCAGAGCTCGAAATCCTTTTGCCTCACAACAGATCAGAAAGATAGGCTAATCAGTCCGGTGGGCTGTTTAGCCGTAAGAAACCCTATCAAGAGGTTCCTTAAAAAGACATGAAGAATGCAAAAAGCCACAAGTTCAAAAGTGTCATTTAAACCCCCTTCGGCATAACTTGTACAAGGGGAAAGTCCCCGAAAACAAGGAGGGGTTTTATGGCATCTTTTACAAATTTCGCGACGCTTTCGTATAACGGAGGCACAACGAATTCCAACACCGTCACGGGCGAGCTTTTGGAGACCTTGACCGTTACCAAAACCGCTGTGGTGAAAAATTACGCCGCAAACGATAAGATTACGTATATCATTTCTATCGTAAACAGCGGTGCGCAGCCGGTGACAAATCTCACGGTCACCGATAACCTCGGCGCGTATGAATTTAATAGCGGAACCGTCTATCCGCTCGCGTATGTGCCGAATTCTGTTCGGTATTATGTAAACGGCGTCTTGCAGACCGCGCCCACCGCAACGCCGGAGCCGCCGCTCGTCATTACGGTCCCGAATGTCCCCGCAAACGGCAGCATCATGCTCGTTTACGAGGCAGAGGTCACAGCGTATGCACCGCTCGGCACGGACGGCAGCATCACGAATACCGCAAATGTCACGGACGGCAATCTGGAAGTCAGCGCGTCGGAAACGGTCTCCACGGAGGATCGCGCGGTGCTCACCATCAGCAAAGCGCTGTGCCCTGCGGTCGTCACGGGGAACGGGCAGATTACGTATACGTTCGTCATCGAAAACACGGGCAACACCGAAGCTTCCGAAGCCGAGCGCATCGTGCTGACCGATACGTTTGACCCGATCCTCAAAAACATTGCGGTCACGTTTAACGGCACCGCTTGGACAGCAGGTACGCAGTACACGTATGGCGAAACGACCGGCGTGTTCGCAACGCTTCCGGGGCAGATCACCGTTCCCGCCGCGCAGTATACGCAAAACGAAAACGGCACATGGACCACTACACCCGGCACCGCGGAGGTTGTTATCACCGGCACCGTGTAAAGCCAAATTTAACAGGACGCATAGCGTAGATATCCTCCGGCTTTTCGCCGGGGGATATTCATGCTTTGTGTCGTTTTTTAACAAGCGATTTTACATGGATTTTACAAAGAACACACAGTTGATTTGACATAGACACGATATACTCCTATACGTGTAAAAGAATGTTAAAAGGGGAAAATCGAGTATGGATATTTTCAATGTACTGACGATGATCGGCGGGCTGTGTCTTTTCCTGTTCGGCATGAACCTGATGGGGCAGGCCTTGGAGCGCCGCGCGGGCGGCAAGCTGCAAAGCTTGCTCGATAAAATGACCGGCAGTGTACCGGCGGGCTTTTTGACGGGCCTCGGCATCACAGCCATCATTCAAAGCTCGTCGGCGACGACAGTCATGGTAGTGGGCTTCGTAAACTCCGGGCTCATGACACTGCGGCAAGCCATCAATGTTATCATGGGTGCGAACGTGGGCACCACCGTCACGGCGTGGCTGTTGAGCCTTGCGGGCATCAGCGGCAGCAATATTTGGGTGAATCTTTTAAAGCCGTCATCCTTCACGCCTGTTTTGGCGCTCATCGGCATCATTTTCTATATGTTCTGCAAGTCCGGTAAAAAGAAAGATACCGGCATGATCCTGCTTGGCTTTGCGACCTTGATGTTTGGCATGGAAACCATGAGTGGCGCGGTTTCGGGCCTTAAAGATGTCCCGGCGTTCGCTTCGCTGTTCCTGATGTTCAAAAATCCGATTCTTGGCGTGCTTGCGGGCGCGCTTTTGACAGGTATCATCCAGTCCAGTTCAGCTTCCGTGGGCATTTTGCAGGCATTGGCCGTAACGGGGCAGGTCAGCTACGCGGCGGCTATCCCGATTATCATGGGCCAGAATATCGGTACCTGCGTTACGGCGCTGATCTCCTCCGTGGGCACACAGAAGAACGCAAAGCGCGCGGCAGTCGTCCATTTGATGTTCAATGTTATCGGCGTGGTCGTGTTACTGACGGCCTTCTGGATTGTAAAGATCGTGTTTGCACCGGCTATTCTGGATGAAAACGCCACCATGTCCGGCATCGCGATTGCGCACTCGCTCTTTAATATCCTGTGCACGGCGATGCTGCTGCCGGCAGGCGGCCTGCTTGAAAAGCTCGCAATCCGCATCGTGCCGGATAAGGGCGGCAAAGAGCAGCCTGTTGAGCTTGAAGAACGTCTGCTCATCACACCGTCCGTCGCGCTCGGCCGCTGCCGTGCCGTTGCGGGCGAAATGGCACGCTGCGCAGGCGAAGCGCTGCATATGGCGCTGACGACCTTTGAAAACTATTCGCCGGCGCTTGCGGAATCCATCCGTGAAAACGAGAGCCGCTGCGACCGCTACGAAGACGAGCTTGGTACATACCTGGTGCGCCTGAGCGCCCAGCAGCTGAGCGATGCCGAAAGCGAAGAAGCCACCGAATTATTAAAAATTATCGGCGATTTTGAGCGTATCTCCGACCACGCCGTGAACCTGCTTGCGGCGTCGGAAGAACTGCGCAGCAAGGGACTTGGCTTCAGCGCCGCCGCAGAAAAAGAGCTGAAGGTGCTCATCGGCGCGGTGAGTGAGATATTGAATACGGCAGAGCGCGCGTTCAGCGAAAAAGACCTTGCAGCCGCCGCACAGGTAGAGCCGCTGAAACAGGTCATCGTTGCACTGAAGGAGCAGATGCGCACGCGCCATATTCTGCGCATGCAGCAGGGTCATTGCAGTATTGAAGCGGGCTTCGTGTGGTCCGACCTGCTGACGGATCTCGAGCGAACGGCTGACCACTGCTCCAACATCGCCGGCTGTGTTCTGGATGCGGCAAACCACGGTCTTAATCTGCACGAAACGCTGCGCGCCATGCGTGCCGACGACCCCGACTTCCGCCGCGCCTACGGCACCTACGCGGAAAAATACCGCTTGCAGGCAGTATAACTACATAATCAATCAAGTAAAAAAGAGACAGTTTGCTTTGATATGTACCCCAATACCGGACACCCGGTATGGGGGCATATCACTTTAAGCTGTCTCTTTTTGCATTTGACGAAGTTGCTGAGAATGCTGATTTAGAGGTTGTAACGGAATAGAGCATTTTAAGACTGGGACTGGCGTACGGAATTGTATTTGGAATTACCCAATGCTTTGAGGTAGGCATCGTAAGCCGCTTCCAACGTAGAAAACTCTTTCCCGTTTTTCAGAATTTCCTTATACTGATTTTGCGTAATAAGCGATTTTGAAACGGTAACATAGTCCTTACCGTTTCGCTTACCGGTCGTGGTTTCGGAAACATAATAGTTCCCGTTGCCGGTTTGAATAATTACGGGGATTTCCTTTCCGGGCCCGACCTTATCCGTGTCCAGAGATGTCCAGAAAAGATACCGATATGCTTCTCGTCTATCTCTTCCGTCGCCAAGATAGGCCCATGTGCAATTAGGCTGCTGCAAAAGACTTTTATTCAGCTTATTAATCTCTGTGGTAATGGCTGGAACATATTTCGAATCCGGACATCTGGAGTCAAACTCAAAGTTTGTATTGTTTTTCATGTCTTGCCAAAATTCCGTTTCGTATAGAAGTGGGAAGAAATCCGTCTCGTTTGTGTTAAACGGGTATTTAGGTTCAGATGGATCGGCTTTTCCGCTCCAAGTGAGAATGATTCCGTAATCTTCCTTATACGATACGACACAGGTTCCGTTTGGCGCAGCAACGCCTATCCAGTTCTTCGTGTCTCCTTGGCTTTTGGAATGAACAATACCGCCGATATTCACAGGATCTACTGATTGCCAGTCGGCCTGCTTCTGTTTTAGGTTGACGGTTACGGTAGCCTCAGAATCTCCGAGCAACGCCTCTGTAGACACCTGTGCATAAGCGGAGCGGACATTTGCAAGATCTGTCGCTTCTCTGGCTTTTTCAAGCTGTGACGCAAATACCGGAATGGCAACTGCAATCAATACAGCGATGATTGCAATGACAATTAGCATTTCCATCAATGTGAATCCGTTTTTGTTTTGCTTCATTAAAATCCCTGCTTTATCTTTGAATAGAACAAATACATGGTGAAAATAAACATCGGAGTTCATCACCGAAGGTCTCTGCAATATTTTTTACCGGAAAGGATTTCTGCGAAAAAAAGATGATTAAATCGTATGGTAAAGACCCATGGAAACCAAAACTTCTGTAATAAAGGAACTGGACACCAATCAAGATACGCGTCGTATCGAAATTGGTGTCCAGTTATGGTCCGAGTGACAGGAGTTGAACCTGCGGCCTCTTGAACCCCATTCAAGCGCGCTACCAAAACTGCGCTACACCCGGATAACGAATTTATTATACACGATGCCCGGGAAAAAAGCAAGCAGTTTTTTCACAATTTTATGCGGAAGCGGAAAATAGAGGAAAGCGGCTTTAAATCAGACTCAGAAAATAGCGAAACAGCTTTTCGCCGTTCACTGCATCGGGGCGGCGGTGCGCAAAGCCGATGCGCTCCGGGTGAAACTGCACGCCGATCACTTTGCCGTTTTCATGGATAAAGCCCTCGTTGATGCCGTCGTCGCTGACGCACAGAGGGATAAGTCCCGCGCCGAGCTTACCTGCGGCCTGATGGTGTGCACTGTTCACGGGGAATTCTTCGCCGTAAAATTCGCGCATCAGATCATGCTGCGCGCGTACCGTGTGAATGGCGTCGCCGGTCTCTTTTGCCGCCATGTGGTGCTGCGGGTCCGGCACATTCTGAATGAGGTCGCCGCCGAATGCCACGTTCAGCACCTGGTGCCCTCTGCAAATGCCGAATACCGGCTTGCCCGCTGCAAAAAAGCATTTTGCAAGCGCAATCTCGTCTGCATCACGGCTGTCATCGATGCCTTCGCTCGCCGTGTTTTCCTGCCCATAGAGCACAGGATTTACATCGGCGCCGCCGGGGATCAGCAGGCCGTCGCAAGTGTCTGCGTCGGAAAGTGTCATCGAGATTACCGGCTCC
>ULRL01065036.1_pt1 | contig 14567 bp, 10 predicted proteins | sample 1955391 | NCBI WGS metagenome assembly ULRL01 (sample SAMEA4835681, study PRJEB28245) | human gut metagenome | biome: gut microbiome; material: fecal sample | place: Denmark | collected 2008
TCTGCGGGGCCGCGGGGTGAGCTACTGCGCCACCTGCGACGGGATGCTCTACCGCGGGCGGGAAGTGGCGATCGTGGGCGGCGGCAACACCGCCGTCGGCGATGCCCTGACGCTGGCCCGGCTGGCCGGGCGTGTGACGCTGATCCATCGGCGGGACGCGCTGCGGGCCTCTGCCGTTTTCCTTGACAAGCTCCGGGAAAATGGTGTAAATATTGTATGGAACACCGAGGTCAAGGCGCTGCAGGGCGATGACCGGCTCACCGGCCTGGTCCTGCGCAACAAGGTCACGGGGGAGGAAAGCACCCTGCCGGTGGACGGCCTGTTTGTCGCCGTCGGGCGCCGGCCCGAGACCGCTCTGTTCCGCGGGCAGCTCGAAACCGACGAGGCGGGCTACCTGATCGCCGACGAGACCACCCGGACATCGCTGCCCGGCGTCTACGCGGTGGGCGACGTGCGCCGCAAACCGGTCCGTCAGATCCTGACAGCCGCCGCGGACGGTGCCGTTGCCGCACATTATATCGAGGAATATCTGGCCGGGAACCGGGCGTGACGCCGCTTCCCGGTACGCAACGGGAGGAACGGCATGAAGAGCGATTTCAGCGTGGCGGTCCATGCGCTGGTGTATCTGAGCGTCAAGGGCTGCACGCTCTCCAGCGATGCGCTGGCCGACAACATCTGTACCAACGCGGCGCGGGTGCGCAAGGTCATGGCCCGCCTGAAAAAGGCCGGCCTGGTGGGCGCCCGGGAGGGAAGTGAGGGCGGTTTCTGCCCCCAGGTTCCCCCCGCCGAGCTCACGCTGGACCGGGTGGCGGCCGCCGTGGACACCGCCTTTGTGGAGTCCGGCTGGCACAGCGGCGCCGCCGACCGCAACTGCGCCATCTGTGCCGGCATGGCCGGCGTGATGGATGAGATCTATGCCGATCTCGACGCCGGCTGCCGCCGCCGTCTGGCCGGTGTGACCATCGCCGATATCGAGGACCGTCTTTTTGCGGGCAAGCCGCTCTTTGCGGCGGAACAGGAGTTGACAGATGGGATTTGATCTGTCCGTCGGCATCTCGGCGGTGACCGTTTTCCTGCAGGGGCTGCTCAGCGTCTTTTCCCCCTGCGTGCTGCCCCTCATCCCGCTGTATATCGGGTATCTGGCCGGCGGAACGGCGGCGGGGCAGCCGGACGGCACCATCCGCTATCCGCGTCGCCGCGTGCTGGTCAACACCCTGTTCTTTGTGCTGGGCATCAGCTTCGCCTTCTTCCTGCTCGGCATGGGCTTCACGGCGCTGGGCCGCTTCTTCAGCGGCAACCGCACCCTGTTCACCCGGTGCAGCGGCGTGCTGATCCTGGTGTTCGGCCTGTACCAGCTGGGCATCTTTGGCCGCAGCAGCGCGATGGACAGCGAACACCGCTTCCATCTGCCCCTCAACCGGCTGGCCATGAACCCCCTGACCGCGCTGCTCCTCGGCTTTACCTTCAGCTTTGCCTGGACGCCCTGCGTGGGTCCGGCGCTGTCCGGCGTGCTGCTCATGGCCTCCAGCGCGCCCGAGCGGGGATTTTTGCTCATCGGGGTGTACACCCTCGGCTTTGTGATTCCCTTCCTGCTGGTGGGACTGTTCACCGGCACCGTGCTGGACCTTTTCAAAAAATACCACAACGTCGTGCGGTATACCACCCGCATCGGCGCCGTCCTGCTGATCCTGATGGGTCTGATGACGCTGACCGGCTTCACCGGGCGGCTCAGCGGGGTGCTGTCCCAGACGGGCGGCAGTCCGTCGGCCTCGTCCGGTGCGGCGCCCCAGGTCACCGCCACGCCCGCTCCCACCGAGGAGCCCGAGACCGACCCCGACGCCATCCCGGCCCCCGACTTCACGCTGGTGGACCAGTACGGCGAGGAACACACCCTGTCGGAATACCGCGGCAAGACGGTGTTCCTGAACTTCTGGGCCACCTGGTGCGGCCCCTGCCAGAGCGAGATGCCCGAGATCCAGTCGCTCTATGAGTCTTACGGCAGCAACGGCGAGGACCTGATCGTGCTGGGCGTCGCCAACCCCAGCAGCGCCGAAAATCCCCGCGCCGTGGACGGCAGCATCGACGAGGTCAGCGGATTCCTGTCGGACAACGGCTACACCTTCCCGGTGGTCATGGACACCACCGGCGATGTGCTCAGCGCCTACGGCATTTCCGCCTTCCCGACCACCTTCATGATCGACACCGAGGGCAACGTCTTCGGCTATGTGACCGGTCAGCTGACCGCCGACATGATGGAGAGCATCGTCACCCAGACCATGACCGGGCAGCGGGTCTCCTGAACCACAACGACAAAACGCCCCCGCAGATTCTGTGGGTGCTCATAAGAAAGTAATTTGAAAGAATTACAATTATGGCATCTGTCAGGCAGGATTGGGTAACGAATAAATACGCCGTATTCAGCAGATTTTGCTGGATACGGCGTATTTTCTTGCCTATTTACGCTTCCTTTTCCCTTTTCCGTGTGTCATGTTGCTTTTGCCGCGCCGATTTATGGGGTTTTTCATGTGCTTGGACAGCCGCAGCACCTCAATCAGATTGACAAACTGCTCTTTGGTGATGGCATCGTAGTCAATGCCGAGTGTGGCCAAGAGTGCCCGCGCCTTCTTTTCGTCGCTGCTGCCTTCAAAGTTCATGGCAGTCTGTAACTGCTGCTGTACTTGTGCTGCGGCGGACGGCTCGTCTGCCGTTGTGCTGTCGGTCTTGTGGGCTTCCCGAATATCGCGGAGTATTTCGTTCAGGTCATCCGAAACCACATGGCTGAAGTATTCTTCCTCCGGCACCTGCGCCAATTCCAGCGTGCGGAGATAGAGATCGTTGGCACTATCCTCTCGCTTGGACAGCACCATTTGACGCACGGCCTCCAGCACAGTGTTCATGTCGTTGATCCGCATATCCGCGATACGGTCAACATAAATTTCTGCATCCAGCATCAACCGCTGAAAATCTTTGTGGCAAATCAGCTCCGACAGCAGCCGGTGATTGAATTGCCCCGCCTTCAATACTTCAATCGCATCGTCACCCAAATGCAGAGCATCCAGCTCTGTGTTTGGGTGATTTTTTCTTTCTGTCAATCCCATCAAGTAATCGGCGGATACCCCATAAAACTTTGCCAGCGCCGCGATGCTGAACGGGCTGATGTCCTTGAAATCGTCCGCCTCATATTTGCCGAGGGCGGCGCGGGAAATGCCTGTTGCCTCGGAAAGCTGTTCCAGTATCAGGTTGCGCTCTGTCCGCAAATCTTTAAGCCGCTCCGGGATCGTCAGTTTGATATTCATATCCGCGCCCCCTCTCGTTCTGCTTCCCATTATAGCACAGATTTCTATAAGCGTGGAAATTTCCGCTTTTCGCACCCTTTTTCCAACCTCTTGGATATACAGGAACAGGCCCGATTTTTCGTTAAACTGTACTTGTCGGGAGGCAACAGCACCTTGAAAATTACATGACCGTCCGAATGGGATACCCCCGGCAGGGGAAGCAGCGCCATGACCCCATGTGTTTGAAAGCACGGGAGAGCGTGCCAATGCCGGAATACGCCGCTGAAAAGCCAGGGGCAGGAACGGCATTCGGAAAGAGCGGCAAAAATACAGCGATATTTTCAAAGGAAGTGAAAACAGCGAAAAATCCGGCGTTTTCATATTGATAACGCCATTAAAGCACGATACACCGGATAGCGAAGAGGGTACGCTGTCTGGCGTGTGATTATTCCAACCCGCGAAAATCCACGCGAAACGGTGAAGCTGAACCTTGCCCTGTGTGAGCAGGGCTTCACAAAGAGCGGAGAAAACAGTTATTCGCAAACCATCATCATTTGCCTAATGATGAACTCGATACACGTACCAGCGCACCGGCTTCACTGCCAAGCAAACGAAAAAAGGAGGGCATAAGCCATGAGAAACAAAGAGATTTACCGAAACGAAATCAAGTCCTATATTATCCGGGCTGGCATGACCATGAGCGAAGCTGTGGAAATTCTGGCCGACGAATACGGTTGGAGCAGCAGCGTTCCCAACTTGTCAGACAAGCTGAAACGCGGCAGCCTGCGCTACGGCGAGGCTGTGGAGCTGGCCGATGTGCTGGGGTACGACATTGTTTGGCAAAAGCGCCGGGAGGTGAGATAAATCGCGGGAACTATTTACGGATATATCCGGGTTAGCAGCAAGGACCAGAACGAGGACCGGCAGCGCATCGCTTTGCAGGAGCTTGCTGTCCCGGAAAAAAACATTTACATGGACAAGCAGTCCGGCAAGGATTTTGACCGACCCCAATACAAACGCCTGCTGCGAAAAATGAAAAAGGACGATCTGCTCTACATCAAGAGCATCGACCGTCTGGGCAGGAACTATGGGGAGATTTTGGAGCAGTGGCGGATATTGACGAAAGAGAAAGGCATCGACATCGTAGTGCTGGATATGCCGCTGCTGGATACCCGCCGGGGCAAAGATCTGATGGGCACCTTTCTCAGCGACATCGTGTTGCAGGTACTTTCCTTTGTGGCGGAAAATGAGCGCACCAACATCCGCCAGCGGCAGGCCGAGGGTATTGCCGCAGCAAAGGCAAGGGGCGTCCGCTTTGGCAGACCGCCGAAACCGTTGCCCGCTGGTTTTCACAGCGCCTATCAAAACTGGAAAGCCGGGAAAATTACAGGAACGGCAGCGGCAAAGGAATGTGGGATGCCGCTGTCCACATTCCGCTACCGGGCAGAAATTTACGAAAAGGCCAAATTGTTGTAAGCACCCGATTTTACAGAAAGGTGTACCTTCCTGTAAAATCGGTGTTTTTATAATCTTTTTTATTTTACCACGGATTCATGCGGATTTCCAGCACGGAATTGTGAACGATTTCGCTAATTCAAGAACGGTACGAGCTTTCACCGATAGTAACGAAAAGGTACACTTTTTGGAAAAGAAGGATGCCCATGAAAATCATCAACAACACTACCGAGAAGCTGGCTGATGACCTGCGTGTAACGATAAAAAAACGCAGCAGGGTCTCTATGGCCGCTGCCTGTTTTTCTGTCTATGCATTTGAAGAACTGAAAGCACAGCTTGAAAACCTGGACGAGCTGCGCTTTATCTTCACTTCTCCCGCCTTTTTGGACGAGAAGCCAAAGAAAGCCCAGCGGGAATTTTATATTCCTCGGCTGAACCGCGAGCGCACACTACATGGCAGTGAGTTCGAGATTAAGCTCCGCAGCGAATTCCGCCAGCGCGCAATCTCGCAGGAATGTGCGCATTGGATCCGGGAAAAAGCCCGCTTCAAGTCCAATAAGACCATGGAGGGAATGACAGGCTTTTTGACTGTAGATTCCGATTCTCCTGTAGCGTATGCACCAGTGAATGGTTTTACCCGCGAGGACCTGGGCTGTGACCGTGGCGGCCGTATGTTCAGCATGATCAACCGCGTGGATGCGCCAGAAAGTAAAGCTTACCTGGAACTGTTCGACCAGCTGTGGAACGACCAAAGCCACCTGAAAGACGTCACAGACAAAGTCCTGGAGAGCATCACCACCGCCTACCAAGAGAATAGCCCCGAATTCCTCTACTTTTATGCACTTTACAACATTTTTGGCAGCTTTTTGGAGCAGGTCAATGAGGACGATCTGCCCAGCGAAGCCAACGGCTTCAAGGAAAGCCAGGTCTGGAACAAACTGTACACCTTCCAGAAAGACGCTGTGATTGCCATTATCAGCAAGCTGGAACAATATAACGGCTGTATCCTGGCGGACAGCGTCGGCTTGGGCAAAACCTTCACCGCTCTGGCCGTCATCAAATACTATGAGAACCGCAACCTGCGGGTGTTAGTTCTTTGCCCTAAAAAGCTCAGCGACAACTGGATGACCTATAAGGCCAACTATGTCAACAATCCCATCGCCGGGGATCGCCTGCGCTATGACGTACTCTACCACACGGATCTAAGCCGGGACAAAGGATTTTCCGGCGAGATCGACCTGAGTAAACTGAACTGGAGCGCCTACGACCTGGTCGTGATCGATGAATCCCACAATTTCCGCAATGGCGGGGATGTGGACAATGAGGGAAAAGAAAACCGTTACACCCGCCTGATGAACAAAGTCATCCGCCCCGGTGCGCGCACACGTGTGCTGATGCTGTCGGCCACGCCGGTGAACAACCGCTTTTACGATCTGCGTAACCAGCTGGCACTGGCCTACGAGGGCGATAGCAGCGAATGGCAGGGCAAACTGGACATCAGCCGCAGCGTGGAGGAGGTTTTCCGCAACGCGCAGAAGGTGTTCAACGAGTGGAGCAAGCTGGACGTCGCCAGCCGCACCACCGACCAGCTGATGCAGATGCTGGATTTTGAATTTTTCCAAATTCTGGACGCCGTAACCATTGCCCGGTCCCGCCGCCACATTGAAAAATACTATGATGTCAGCGAAATCGGCAAATTCCCGACCCGGCTGCCGCCCATTTCCAAACGGCCGCCGCTGACCGACCTGCCCGGCGCCATCTCCTACAGCGAGATCTATGATGACCTGCTCAGCCTGACTTTAAGTATCTACACCCCAACCAACTACATTCTACCAAGCAAGCTGGAGAAATACGCCAAACTGAACCATGAGGGCAAAAACCACCTGACCCAGGCGGGCCGCGAGCAGGGCATCCGCCGACTGATGAGCATCAATCTGCTAAAGCGTCTGGAAAGCTCCCTTCATTCCTTCCAGCTGACGCTGGGACGAATCGAACAGCTGATCGCGCAGACACTTGACACCATCGCGCATTATGATCCAACCGCCACACTGGAGCTGAACGACCTGAGCGGTGTGGCCGACCTGGATGCCGATGACCAGGAATCCGATCTGTTCACGGTGGGCCGCAAGGTCAAGATCGAACTGGCCGACATGGACTATGTGACCTGGCGCAAAGACCTGGAGGAAGATCAACATACGTTGCGAATGCTGCTGAAGGCCGTATCGCAGATCACACCGGCACACGACAGCAAACTGCGAATGCTGCTGGATACAATAACGGAAAAAATCGAGCATCCGATCAACCCCGGCAACAAAAAAGTCATCATATTCACGGCATTTTCCGATACAGCGCAGTATCTTTACGATCATGTCAGCGCATTTGCCGGGGAAAAGTACGGTTTGAACACTGCGTTGGTCACCGGATCGGTGGAGGGCCGCACCACCATCCCCAAATTCAAGGCGGACTTGAACAACGTGCTGACCTGCTTCTCGCCACGCTCTAAGGACAAAGCCGCCCTGATGCCGGATGGCCCCGACATTGACCTTCTGATCGCCACCGACTGCATTTCGGAAGGCCAGAACCTGCAGGACTGCGACTGCCTGATCAACTACGACATTCACTGGAACCCGGTTCGTCTGGTGCAGCGGTTTGGGCGGATCGACCGTATTGGCAGCAAAAACGATGTGATCCAGCTGATCAATTTCTGGCCGGACATGGACCTGGACTCCTACATCAATCTGAAAGGCCGGGTAGAGACCCGCATGAAGGCACTGGTCATGACCTCCACCGGCGATGACAACCTGCTCAGCCCGGAGGAACAGGGCAACTTGGAATACCGGCGAGAGCAGCTCAAGCGGTTGCAAACCGAGGTGGTGGACCTGGAGGAGATGGGCACCGGCGTCTCCATCACCGATCTGGGCCTGAACGAGTTCCGCATGGAAGTGATGGAGTATGCCAAGCGCCACCCGGAACTGGAGACCACCCCCGGCGGCATCAGCGCCGTGACACAGGCTCTGCCGGACGCTCCGGCGGGCGTGGTGTTCGTGCTGAAAAATGTGCACAACGAGATCAACATCAACGACCGCAACCGACTGCACCCCTATTATCTGGTCTACCTGACCGAGGAGGGAGAGATCGTCTACGACCATCTTTCCCCGCGCAGCACATTGGAGACCATGCGCCAGCTGTGCCACGGCAAAACCGAGCCGATTCAGGCGCTGTGCCGTGCCTTTAACGAGGAGACCCGCTGCGGTGAAGAGATGCAGCTGTACTCTGACCTGCTGGAGGAGGCGGTGCTCTCCATCGTGGATGCCAAGGAGGACAGCGACCTGGACAGCCTGTTCCGCGCAGGCGGCACCACGGCGCTGCTGAACCAGATCTCCGGTTTGGATGATTTTGAACTGATCTGTTTTCTGGTGGTCAAGGAGGGATGAACCATGCTTTCGTTTCCTACTTCCACGGTGTTTGAACGCCGCATCCCCAAGCAGAAGTTTTATCAGAATCTGGATGTCACGGCGGAGGTCAAACGTCTGTTTATCGAGCAAATCAAACTGATCACCTGGGCCAACAAGCTGTCGGCGCAGACGATGAACCTGGCGCCGGGGCAGACAGTGCAAGAGATCGAGGTGTTCCGCATCCGCATGGCGGGCGATGTGCTGGATAGCCGTGTGCTGAACCTGATGGACAAGCAGATCCCCTACCATCTGCTGTTTGTGCTGGAACGGTCGGACGGGAAATGCCAGCTTTCGGTGACTTACAAGGAAGCCAGCCAGAGCGGCGGCAGTGCCTTCCAGCTGCGGCAGAACTACCGCACCGTCTGGCAGACGCCGGAGGCGTTGACGCTGAACTTGACCGGCCTGAATATGGACGCGCTGTATGAGGGCATCGTCCGGCAAATTGCCGGCGATGCCCTGGCCGCGCCAAAGGCGGAGACCTTGCAGGCGGCTGTGGAGCAGGCCCAGGCGTGGGAGAAGCTGCAAAAGCAGATCGACCAGCTGAAAAGCCGGATGCGCAAGGAAAAGCAGCTGGCGAAGCAGATGGAGATCAGGAGAGAGATACAGAGATTGGAGAGTGGAGTTGATGCCGCTTACAAAGGATAAGTATTTTGAGCTTATTGATTCGAATTCGGATTATCCGCACTTCCGGTGTGCCCTTGGTGCTTATATTCCCGGCTCCTTATACAAATATTTTAGTATTCCTGATGACTCCGATGAGGCCCGGAAGCGATTTGAACAATTAAAATCCGGGGAAATATGGTTTTCAAAGCGAAGTGGTTTGAATGACCCATTTGAGTTTGAACATATTGCCTTAAAGGGCGCTCAGAACGATGCACGACAATATTATCTTAATAAGCAGCAGGAGCTGGAAGTATGCTGTTTTTCGGCTCTACTTTATAACAAACTTATGTGGTCGCATTATGCTGCCGGTTATAAGGGATACTGTGTAGAGTTTAGAGTCGAGTCACCAGAACGTTTCTATCCAGTAATTTATGAAAATGAAGTCCCTGATTTAAGTCAGGAATACCAGCGGTTTTATGATATGCGCAATGAGATGTGTGCTAACCCATCACTCGTTTTGAATAACTACGAGAACCGAAAGGTTCTTCTCCGTATTAACTATCCGCTGTTTAGCAAAGATACGTGTTGGAGTTATGAAGAGGAGTATCGCATTTTAGACAGCTCAACGGTATCGAATGGAGAGCTCCAGCAAATGACGACCAATGGACTTCGCGTGACAAAAATCATTGCTGGTGCATTTTGCACAGATTTGAATTTTCAAAGACTAAAAGAAGTCGCCGGTGCTTTGAATGTTCCCCTTTCTAAAATTGGCTGGGATAGTAATTTACGCTTAAATGAGGTTCCACTGCCATAACAATACGAGGTGAAAATCATGGACAAACTAAAAATGGAAACGTCGGATATGGCAGCAGAGAATATTGAAAAAATTGGGGCTTTGTTCCCCTCGGCTGTTACCGAGATGCGGGGCGAGGATGGCAGCATCAAAAAGGGCGTCAACTTTGAAATGCTCAAGCAACTGCTGAGCCCGGATGTGGTGGAGGAAGGCGATGAACGGTATGAGTTTACCTGGGTGGGCAAGAAGCAGGCCATAGCCGAAGCCGCCCGCCCCACCACCAAGACGCTGCGCCCGGTAAAGGAGGACAGCCGCAACTGGGACGCCACCGAAAACCTGTACATCGAGGGCGATAACCTGGAAGTGCTGAAAATCCTGCAGGAGAGCTACTTGGGCAAGGTCAAGATGATTTACATTGATCCGCCCTACAACACTGGCCACGACTTTATTTATCGGGATGACTTTGGGATGAGCCGAGAAGAGTGGAGTGAAAAAAGTGGAGAGTTGAGTGAAGACGGCGACCGACTGTTCGAGAACACCGAGAGCAATGGGAGGTTTCACTCTGATTGGTGCAGTATGACGTATTCCCGGCTGATGTTGGCAAGGAATTTGTTAACGGAGGATGGGGTCGTTTTCATTTCTCTTGATGATGGCGAAATTGAAAATTTGCGTGAAATATGTAATGAAGTTTTCGGTGAGCAAAACTTTCTTGCACAATGCGTCAGAAAACGCAGGGATAGCCAAGCAAATTTATCAAAAAATATATCCCCTATACACGAGTATGTCGTTTTGTACGCCAAGAGTAACGGAAATCTTCTCAATAAAATTAGTGCTCATATCAATGAGCGTGATTATAAAAATCCCGACAATGACCCTCGCGGACCTTACAAAACCATGCCATGTACAAACAAGGGTGGTGCCATATATAGTGTTATGACGCCAAGCGGAAAGACCATAACCGAAGAATGGCGCTTTAAGCGAGAAACCTATGATCGCTTACTGAATGATAATCGCTTGGTATTTCCTAGAGACGGCGATGGAAAGCCAAGATATAAACTGTTTCTGTCAGAAAAGAAATCTGAAGGACAGCTGGCAAATACTTGGCTCGACTTTTTGGCATCTAACCAAGAGGCCACTCGAGAGATTAAATCCTTATTTGGAAATTCAACCATTTTTAGCACTCCCAAGCCGGTAGAATTAATAAAATTCTGTATGGATTTGGCAACAAAAACTGACTCTATCGTTCTCGACTTCTTCTCCGGCTCCGCCACCACTGCCCACGCGGTCATGCAGCTCAACGCCGAGGACGGCGGGCACCGCAAGTTCATCATGGTACAGCTCCCCGAACCCTGCGACGAAAACAGTGAAGCCTTCAAAGCAGGTTACAAAAACATTTGCGAAATCGGCAAAGAGCGCATCCGCCGCGCCGGTGAGAAAATCAAAGAAGAAAACCCGCTGACTACCCAAAATCTGGACATCGGCTTCCGCGTGTTCCGTGTGGATGAGAGCAATATGAAAAACGTCTACTATCATCCCGAGGAGGTCACCCAGCTGATGCTGGGCGAGACGGTCAGCAACATCAAGGAGGACCGCACCGACCTGGACCTGCTCTACGCCTGCCTGCTGGATTGGGGCGTGGAGATCAATCTGTCCCACACCAGCACCCAGGTGGCGGGCTGCACCGTACATAACGTGGACAACGGCGCCCTGGCCGCCTGCTTTGACAAGGCGGTTCCCCGCGCCGTGGTCGAGTACATAGCCAACCTGCAGCCGCTGCGGGCGGTATTCCGCGACAGCGCCTTTGCCACCGATGCCGAAAAGATCAACGTGACGGAGATCTTCAAAAATCTTTCGCCCGACACGAAGGTGAAGGTGATCTGATGAAACTCAAATTCAAACATCAGCCCTTCCAGGCAGAGGCTGCAGCTGCGGTCTGTGATGTATTCAACGACCAGCCGCTGCGTACCGCCAATTACCGCATCGATCTGGGCGATACCACCAATATGCAGCAGCGCATGGATTTTAGCGAGGTGGGCTTCCGCAATCATCCGCTGGTGCCGGAGCTGACCCGCAGCCGGATTTTAGAGAACCTGCGCGCGGTGCAGATCCGTAACAATCTGAAACCATCCGATGCTTTGGCCGGTCCCGGCATCAACCTGACCATCGAGATGGAGACCGGCACTGGCAAAACTTACACCTACGTCAAAACCATGTACGAGCTCAATCGCCGCTACGGCTGGAGCAAATTTATTATAGTGGTGCCCTCGGTGGCCATCCGGGAAGGCGTGGCCAAATCGCTGGAAACGACCCAGCAGCATTTTTCTGATGAGTACGGCAAGAAGATTCGCTTTTTTACCTACTCCTCGGACAAGCTGACCGAAGTGGACAACTTTGCCTCGGACAGCGGCATCTATGCCATGATCATCAATATGCAGGCGTTCAATTCCAGCAAAAACCAGAAGATCATCGACAAAAAGCTGGACAGCTTCCGCAGCCGCCGTCCCATCGACATCATCGCCCAAACCAACCCGATCCTGATCATCGATGAACCACAGAGCGTGGAGGGCAAACAGACCAAAGAAAGCCTAAAAAAGTTCAACGCTCTGTTCACGCTGCGCTATTCCGCCACCCACAAAGAAAAATATGATATGGTTTACCGCCTGGACGCTATGGATGCCTACAACCAGCATCTTGTCAAAAAGATCGCGGCGTTGGGCATCACGCTGACAGGTACTACCGCCACCAATAGTTTTGTCTATGTGGAAGGCGTGGACATTTACAAGAACAAGGCCCCCACGGCCCGCCTGGGTTTTGAGATAAAGGGCAAGACCGGCACCCGCACCATGGTGCGCAAGGTGCAGGGCGGCGACGACCTGTACACCCTCTCCGGCGAGCTGGACGAATACGCCGACCGCTTTGTGATTTTGCCGGACGGCATCGATGGGCGGGACAACTCGGTCACCTTCCTCAATGGCCTCAAACTCTACGCTGGACAAATTAGCGGCAACGAGCAGATGACAGCCTTGCAGCGCCGGATTCAAATCCGGGAGACCATCCGTACCCATATCCAGCGGGAGCGGGAATTGTATCCCAGGGGCATCAAGGTGCTGTCACTGTTTTTCATCGACGAAGTATCCAAGTACCGCCTATATGACGGCGACAACGACGATGGCCGCAACGGCGAGTATGCCAAAATGTTCGAGGAGGAGTACGAAAACGTTGTGGGCCAGATGCAGCGCCAGTTTGGCGATGACGCCTATCTGCATTATCTGGACGGCATTGACGTGCACAAGACCCACCAGGGGTATTTTTCTATCGACAAAAAGAAGGGCAAAAAAGCCCGCTTTGTGGAAGGAAAGATCGACCGCAAAACGCAGCTGTCCGATGATGTGGATGCCTACGACCTGATCATGAAGGACAAGGAACGGCTGCTCAGCCTGGACGAACCGGTGCGGTTTATCTTTTCCCACTCGGCCCTGCGCGAAGGCTGGGACAATCCCAACGTGTTCCAGATTTGCACACTGAAACCTCAGAGCGAGTCTGAGATCCGCAGCCGCCAGGAGATCGGTCGCGGCCTACGCCTGTGTGTCAACCAGCAGGGCGAGCGCATGGACGAAAGCGTCCTGGGCCGAGACGTGCAGGAGCTGAACAAGCTGACGCTGATCACCGACCTGGAGTATGGAAAATTTGCCGAGGCACTGCAAACCGGCTTGGCGGAGTCGCTGGCAGACCGCCCGCAGAAGGTGGACACCCAGCTGTTTGTAGGCCGCACGCGGTCGACGCCAACGGCGAACAGGTCCATGTTACGCAGGACCTGGCCAACGCAATCTACGAAGATCTGATCCAGAACGATTATGTAAAACGCGGCAAACTGACCGACAAATATTTTGCTGATAAAGAAATCGGGAGCTTTCATGTTGCCAGCGAGGTGTCGGGATATGCAGATTCGGTGGTGCGGATTTTGTCCGGCGTATACGATGCTCATACCATGGCCCCGGAAAACGCCCACAGCAACAATGTGCAAGCCATCGTAGACGAAGAAAAACTGCACAAGGCTGAGTTTCTAAACCTATGGAATCGGATCAACCACAAGTCCTTTTATACTGTTCAGTTTGACACGCCGGAATTGATCGACCACTCCATTCGGGCGCTGGACTCCAAATTGAATGTGACCCGCGTGCAGATCAACCTGGAATATGGAGAGCAGACAGCGCGGTTGGAATCGCGGGAACAGTTGGAGCAGGGAAAAGGCTTCCAGAAAGCCCGCAGCGACCGCGAGTCCGCCAAGTATGCGCCGCTTGGCAGCGTGCGGTACGACCTTGTCGGCAAGCTGGTGGAGGAAACCGGTCTGACGCGGGCCACCGTGGCCGCCATTTTGCGGGGAATCGCCCCGCAGACCTTTTCCCAGTTCCGCATCAACCCGGAGGAGTTCATCTTGAAAGCCGCCCGCTTGATTAATGACGAGAAAGCCACCCAGATCATCGAGCATATCACCTATAACCGGCTGGATGCAGCCTACGACCAGGATGTTTTTACCAGGGCTACACTGCGCGGCAAACTGGATGTCAACGCCATGGAGGCCAACCGCAGCCTGTACAGCCATGTGATCTACGACTCGGACAATGAACGCAGGTTTGCACAAGAGCTGGATGTCAGTGACCAAGTGGCGGTGTATGTAAAATTGCCCGGTAGTTTCTATATTTCGACCCCGGTTGGAAAATACAACCCTGACTGGGCGATCGCTTTTAACGAGGGCAGCGTGAAGCACATCTACTTTGTCGCCGAAACCAAAGGCAATCTCGACACTATGGAGCTACGCGGCGTAGAAAATGCAAAGATCGAATGCGCCAAAAAACATTTTGCTGCCATCAGCAATGGCAGCGTGGTTTACAGCGTGGTAGACAATTATAGCACCTTGATGCAGCTGGTAAGTAACTGATCCCAAGGGCGCACTTCTATACATAGTCTAAAGACCATGTATCGTGC
>ULRL01057006.1_pt1 | contig 14397 bp, 6 predicted proteins | sample 1955391 | NCBI WGS metagenome assembly ULRL01 (sample SAMEA4835681, study PRJEB28245) | human gut metagenome | biome: gut microbiome; material: fecal sample | place: Denmark | collected 2008
GTTCAGCGCTTACCTGAGCGATCAGGCTTTCTCAGCTGTTGCGCTTTTTGCGGGACACGATGACCAGCACCACAGCCAGAGCGGCAGCGCACACCAGGACGATGATCCACATGGTGGTGTTGCTCTCGTCGCCGGTCTTGACGCCGGGCTGGGTGGGCTGGTAGCCGGGATCGGCTGCGCCGCAGTCGGTGCACTTGCCATCCTTGTAGTGATGGCCGGTGGCGTCGATGACCATGGTCTCCACCTCACCGCAGCCGGTGCAGGTGCGGGTCTTTTCGCCGGGCTCGGTGCAGGTGGGCTGGGTGGTGACGATCCACTCGCCGAAGGTATGCTCATGGGCGGTGCAGACCACGTCGTTGCGGTCGCGGACGCGGATGCGGGGAGCCATGGGGGTGCCGTCGGCCAGGACGAAGGTGTTGTCATAGGAGACCAGGCCCGTGGCGGAGATCTGGCAGCCCACGGACAGGTTCGCCACATCGTAGGAGGTGGTGATATAGCCGTCGATGAACACGCGGGCGATCTTGCCCTCGCTGTCGCGGACCAGGATGGTCTGGACCAGGCCGTCGGCCATCTCATAGCCGGTGACGTAGCCGTTCAGGGTCACCAGCTGGCCCAGGACGGAGCCGTCGTTGATCTGGGTGGAGGTGACGGCTCTGGGAGTGACGGGAGTGGTCTCACCGATCTTCTCAATGGAGGAAACCTGCAGCTCGTTCTCGCCCTGATAGGTCTCCGTCACGCCGGTGACGCGGACCACGTCGCCGATCTTGAAGTCGCCGGCCACGGGGAAGCAGTTGATGCCGCCGGTCTCATCCTGAACATAGATGCAGTCGAAGAAGGCGGTGGCCTTGTCATAACCGGAGGCGTTGGAGGTCACGACACCCTCAATGGTGTACTTGTGACCGGCCTCGGTCTGGGCCTGGACCGTGGCAATGTCGGTGATCTTCACGGGGTTGATGCGGCCCAGCAGGTTCTCGCAGATCTTGTAGTTGGAGTAGTTCTTCTCGGAGCCGTTGTCACTGATGGTGGCCTGGACCTCGAAGTTGGACATGAAGGCCGCGCCGGACACGATGATCAGACCCTTGCCCTCCAGCTGCTCGCTGGCCATGGCCAGCAGACGGCTGTCGTTTTCAGCATAGGCATACTTGGGCACGTTGGCGCCGCCCAGGCCGTCCTTATCCACGTCCACGGAATAGGTGGTGGGATGGGTGTACACCACCGGAGTCACCGTAGCAGGCAGGGCAGAGGTGGGTTTGCCGTCTGCATCCACGGCATACACGGAGGCGCCGCCATAGTGGCTGAATACCTCGGTGTACAGGCGGTCATAGGGGTGAGCGGGGTCCACCTCCACGCCATCGGTCAGGAAGCTCTGACCGTAGGTGTTGAAGTACAGACGCCACTTGTCCACGCCGTCGGCTGCGCTGCGGACATCGTCATAAGTGGCATCGTCCGCAATACGCAGGCTGGAGCCCAGGGCCTGGAGCACCTCGTTCTGGGTGGCGGCCATGTGCTTGATGGCGGGATTGTTCTGGATCACGTCATAGTTCTCGTAGTTGTCGCTCCAGCCGGCTAGGATCACGGTGCCGCCGCCGGCGTTGAAGGCGGTAATGGCCGCTAGCTCCGCGGCGCTGTAGGTCCGGGGATCGGTCTGGGCGTCCGCCAGGCGGCGGGAGGGGGCGGTGAGGATCAGGGCCTTGAACTTGGGATTGGAGCAGGCGGCGATCAGATCGTCGCTGGTCTTCAGCTCCACGGTGCGGACGTTGTACTTGCCCGCCAGGTTGCCGAAGTTGCCCATGGAATCCTTGTAGTTACCGGCCACATACTCGTTGTAGTGGGAGGCGTCGATGCCGATATACACCAGGTCGTCGGCGTTCAGCACGTCCAGGGTAATGTCCTTGGTGAACACATACTCCTTGCCGTCCTGCTCCAGCACCACGGTGGCGGTGACCTTATAGACCCGGGCGGTATCGAAGGAGATATCATAGCTCAGGTCCAGGGTGCCGCTGGCGGGAACGGTGCCCGCGTCGGTGGCGGAGGCCAGCACCTGGCTGCCCACGGCATAGGTGATGGACTTGATCCTGGCGTCGGTGCTCTCGCTGTTGAACAGGGTGGTGGTAACGGTCATCTTCTCGCCGGTGACGGGAGTGGAGGTGCCGCAGGTCACATCGGAGATGCCCAGCTTCAGGGTCTCGCCCACCCACACGGGAGCGGTGACCGCCAGGTCGCCGTCACCCTGGGTGACGTGGATGTAGTAGTAGCTGTAGTCGGGGTCCAGGGTCACGGACAGGTCGCCGGTGGCCAGGACAGCGGGATCATCCCAGGTATAGGCGGTCTTGCCGGAGTTGACAATGACCTCCACCTTGGAGATGGAATCGCTGGCGTCGGGGTCGTTGACGGTGACGTGGATGTTCAGCTTCTCGGGGACCTCGGTGAGGCTGCTGCCCAGGAGCATGCCGTTGACGGTGTAGCCGATCTCCAGGTTCTTGTCCTCAGTGGCGTACATACGCATGGCGCGCAGCGCGTCGTAGATGCCCTCCTCGGAGAAGTCGTCGGTGAGGATCACGTCGCGGGCGTCGTTGGCGTTGCCCCAGCGGCCCTTGTGGTTATCCTGGTTGTTGGTGGGAGCCAGGTGCCAGCCCTTATCCAGCGCCATGGTGTAGTACTCATAGCTGGGATAATAGCCGCCGGCGCCGATCTGGCCCTCGCCGTTGCCGGCCTCCACCATGTACATGCGGCTGTCGATGACGGGATCCCAGAAGGCGAAGTCACCGAAGGTGCCGAAGGTGTTGCCGGGGTGGTTGAACTGGCTGAGGCTGTCTGCGCCCTCCTGCTGGCTCAGCAGGGCATAGTAGGCGCGCATACCGGCATAGTCGGTCTTGTTGTTCAGGGTGGTGTTGTTGCGGGAGACGATACCGGGGGTATTGAAGGTGTTGATGTGGCCGGGACCGCCGGACCAGGTCATCTCGAAGCCGGCCAGAGCCACCAGGGAGCCGGCGTTGGCCTCGTTGAAGGCGGCCACGGCGGAACGGTAGCTGTTCCAGGTCTCCTGGCTGTAGGGGGTGGCCAGGCTCATGTCATACAGAGCGCCCTCGGGGTTGGCCGCGCCGCTCTTGTCGAAGTAGTTGGAGTGGTCGGTGAAGGCCACAAACTGCACGTTGGCGCTGTCGGGCAGGTTCTTCACATAGCTCAGAGCGGACTCCAGAGAGCCTGCGCCGTCGGAATACTGGGTGTGGCTGTGCAGCTGACCGAAGTACAGCTGATACCGGGACTCACCCACGGTGAAGAACCAGCTGAAGGAAGCGGACTTGCCGTCGGCGCGGGTGACGGTGACGGTAACATTGGTGCGGCCGTCGGTCATGTCGGCGGCGGGGGTGTAGGTGGCCTTGCCGCCGGCACAGACGGCGTTGACCTTCTCCCCGTTGACGGTCATTTCCACGGTGGGATTCTCACCGGCATTGATGAGCTCAGCGGAGATGACAGGCCGCTTGTCGCTGCCGGTCTGGCTGCCCTTGAGCGGCGTCACGGCGCCGATGGAGGGCTCGTCCACCACGGTGACCACCAGGCTGCCGCTGTAGCTGGCGCCGGAGACATTGGTCACGCGGACGGTGAAGGTCACCTGATCGGACCCGGCCAGCATGGCGGCAGGCACATTGGCGGTGTAATTGCTGCCGTCGGCGGTGTAGTCGGTGATGACACCGGCAGACCTGCCGTCCACCAGGATCTCCAGCTTCTGGACCGCCTTCGCATCGTCCACGGTAAAGGTCAGGGTGTAATCCTGGCCCCCCTTCACGGAGTCGGCGGAGGTGAACTTCACGGCGGGATCATTGACGATGCCGCCGTCCAGCTTCACGCTGTCGGCTACGCCATAGAAGAAGAAGGAGTAGATGGTGTAGTCCGTGACGTTGTACATGCTATAGGTCTTATAGCTGTCGCTATAATACTCCAGGAACTGGCTGTACCTGCCGTTGAACTTGGCGGTGCGGCTCTCCAGCTGATAGCCGCCCACGCCGCCGGAGCAGGGCTCCACGGTCCAGTCGGCGTCGTCGCTGGCGGTGAGGGAATAGAAGGCATTGTTGCCGGTGCCGTTGGAGCACAGATAGCCGTAGGTTTCGTTGCGGAAGCGATAGTATTCGCCGCTGCGCTCCACGGTGAACACCACGCCGCCATTGCCGGGAATGGCCTTGCCGTTGGCCACCTGGGCGGAGACGTTGTTGACGGCGGGGCTGTCGGTGTTGTCATTCTGCCCGGCCAGGACGCCCTGGGCATTCTGGTTGAACAGCACCACCTGCGCGCCCTCCTGGGGCAGACTGCCGGCGGGCTGGTCCGTCTCGTCGCCTACCAGATAGAGCTGCTGGGCAAACAGAGCCTCGTTGCTGCCGATGGTGCCGAAGGCACTCCAGTTGTTCTTCTCGGCATACCACTCCAGATAGCTGCTGCGGCCCACGTTCTGGATATAGACGCAGTTTTCCGTGGCGGCGGGGAGAATGCTCCAGCCGGTGTGGGTCTTATCCAGAGGGGTGCTGGAGTATTTTTCGTCCATAGACAGCTTCTTGCCGTCGGCGGTGGAGAAGGTATAGCTGCCGTCGGCGTTGACGCCCACGGTCCAGATGTCGGCCTTGGTATAACCGGAGAGCTTGCCATTGGCCAGGGTCACGTCGGTGCCCTTGTTATAGAAGCCGGTGTACTCCGTGGACAGGGCCTTGCCGTTGGCGGGGTTGAATACCACCACCTGGTCGCCGTCGGATACGGAGGTAACGATGCCGCTTTTCTGGATTTTGAAGAATGCCTGGGCAAACAGAGCCTCGTTGCTGCCGATGGTGCCGAAGGCACTCCAGTTGTTCTTCTCGGCATACCACTCCAGATAGCTGCTGCGGCCCACGTTCTTGATATAGTAGCAGCCCTCGGTGGCAGCCTGCTCCAGTGTCCAGGCGGTGTGGGCCTTGTCCAGGGGAGTGCTGGAGTATTTTTCGTCCATGGACAGCTTCTTGCCCTCGGCGGTGGAGAAGGTATAGCTGCCATCGTCGTTGACGCCCACGGTCCAGATGTCCGCCTCGGCAAAGCCGGACAGCTTCCCACCGGTGAGGGTCACATCGGTGCCCTTGTTATAGAAGCCGGTGTACTCCGTGGACAGGGCCTTCAGGTTGGCGGGGTTATAGATGACCACCTGGTCACCGTTCTTCAGGGGAGCGGTGGGATCATCAGGCTGACCGGGCTGGTCAGGCTTCTGGGTGTCTGCCACCAGATAAAGCTGCTGGGCAAACAGAGCCTCGTTGCTGCCGATGGTTCCGTAGGAGCTCCAATTGTTCTTCTCGGCGAACCACTCCAGATAGCTGCCGCGGCCCACGTTCTTGATGTAGAAGCAGTCCGCCGTGGCGGCGGCGCTGAGCTCCCAATCCACATTGGCCTTGTCCAGGGGAGTGCTGCTGTAGCTGGTGTCCATGGACAGCTTCTTGCCCTCGGCGGTGGAGAAGGTATAGGCGCCGCTCTCGGTGCGGTTCACGGTCCACAGCTCTGCATCCGTGTAGCCGGTGAGCTTGCCACCGGTCAGCTCCACATCCACGCCTGTGTTATAGAAGCCGTTGTACACGGAGGACAGAGCCTTTTTGTTGGCGGGGTTGAACACCACCACCTTGTCGCCGTTCTGCAGGGTGGTCAGATCGGTGACGATGCCGCTTTCCCGGGCGGGAACGGTGCTGAGCTTATACAGGGCCACGGGCTGCTGATTCTCGCTCTTATTAATAGCGGAACCGGGTGCCGTTGGTGGCGGCTGCGTTATACTGCAGCGTGGTGTTGTTGCTGGCGATCTTCACATTACCATCAGCGAAGGTGATGGTGTTGAGCTCCGGAGTGGAGCCGGTGATGATCTTGTTCTTGCCGGACTTGCCGGAAATGTACTTTCCGCTGGCGGACTGCACGGACCAGCCGCCGGTCATGGGCGCGATGGTGAACGCGTACTTGGCGTAATCACCAACGATCTTGCCGTCGGTGATGGTCACGTCCACCTTGTTGCCCTCCTTGTCCAGGGCGGACAGGGAGCCGTCCATGATCAGGCTGCCCTTTTCATAGACGATCAGGTATTGACCGGACCAGTCCTCCTGTGCCTCGGTGACCTTTTCCCAGGTCCCGGACGCAGGCTCTGCCGCGAATACCGACACCGGCAGCAGGGAAACCAGCATGACCAGTGACAGCAGCGCAGACAGAAGTCTGGTGCGAACAGGTGTTTTCATCAAGCTATTACCTCCTTTAATTTCTCCCGGAGCTTCCCGCCCCACAGGTATTTTCATTGTAACATACGCTTCTGTCAGTTTCCAGTTTTATTTGCAGATTTGACACAAATTTTGCTAATATGTGCACAAGGCATGGATGATTGCACAAAGCCCTGCTTGACAAGGGGGGCGCAACTTGCTATGCTGGTGTCACCAATTGCCGAAAGGACCGGTATATATGAAGAAAAAAACGAAGGGGCCCGGCCCTGCCGCCTGGCTGCGGGAGAATAAATGGACGTGCATCGTGCTGGCGGCGGCGCTGGCGGTGCTGCTGGCGGCGCGGCTGCTGGCGGCTCCCGTGCCGTTGCAGTCCGACGAGCCAGAGAACCGCGCGGATTACGAAAGCGCCTCCGTGGACCAGATCCTCTCCGATTCCACGGAGAAGGACCCTGCCTCCGACAACGGCTATCGCGGCGAGCAGCTGCTGCTGGTCACCGTCCGCTCCGGCGACTATAAGGGCCAGCAGATGCAGGTATATAACTATGTGGGGCCCCTGTATGGCGGGCCGCTGAAGGTCGGGGACCGGGCCACCGTCCTGATCTCCACCTATTCCGACGGCACCGTCAATGCCACGGTGTATGAATTCGACCGTCTGCTGCCCCTTTGCATCGTGCTGGTGCTGTTCATCGCGGCGGCGGTGGCCGTGGGCGGCCGGACGGGGGTCAAATCCCTGGTGGCCCTGGCGGTGACGCTGGTGTGCCTGTTCGGCGTGCTGCTGCCGTCCCTGATGAAGGGTGCCAACACGCTGCTGATGACGTTTATCGTCTGCGCCTATGTGGCGGTGGTAAGCCTGACCATCGTAGGCGGCGTCCGGAAAAAGACCGTGTGCGCTATGCTGGGCGCAGTGGCGGGCACCGCCCTGGCCCTGCTGTTCGGCCTGCTGGCCCAGGGACTGACCCGCATCGACGGCCTGCGCATCGACGACGTGGAGCCCCTGCTGCAGCTGCGGCAGACCGGCACGCCCATCGGTCTGCGGGGCCTGCTGGTGGGCGGCATCGTCATCAGCGCCCTGGGCGCGGTGATGGACGTGACCATGGGCATTGCCTCCTCCCTGTCGGAGGTCCATGCCGCCAATCCCCAGCTGTCCCGGCGGGAGCTGTTCCGCTCCGGCATGAACATCGGCCGGGACATGGTGGGCACCATGACCAACACCCTGATCCTGGCGTTTCTGGGCAGCGGCTTTACCCTGATCCTGTACCTGTATTCTCTGGGACTGTCCCCCCGGCAGCTGCTGTGCTCGGCGTATGTGTCCATGGAGGTGGTCAGCGGCGCGGCCAGCAGCGTGGGCGTGATCCTGTCCATCCCCCTGACGGCCCTGATCACCGCCGCCGTCTTTACCCGGGAGAAGAAATCCGGAAAGAGCGCATAAGCATAGAAGGGTTCCCGCCCCCGACAGGCGGCGGACGGACAAAATTTAAGTTAAATTACAGCTTCGGGGCGTATACTTACCGTATACGCCCCCGGATGCGTTGGGGGAAAACGAAGGGAGGTGCCCGGTGAAGGCGCTGGTAAAGGAATTGCTGCACCTGACGGAGGTGCGGCAGCTGACAGAGGATGTACGCGGCGGCGTTTCGCCGGTGTTGGTCACCGGCGTGGGACCGGTCCACCGGGCCCAGGTGGAGGCGGCCCTGCACCGGGACAGCGGACGGCCCCTGTGGGTGCTGTGTGCCGACGAACGGGAGGCCCGGCGCCAGGCCGGTGACCTGGCCGTGCTCACCGGGGAGACGCCCCTGGTGCTCCCGGCCCGGGAGCTTCAGTGGCGGCCTATGGAGTCCAGCCGCCAGTGGGAAAACCAGCGGCTGGCGGCCCTGTACCGCCTGGCGGACAGCCCCGTGGTGGTCACTACCCCGGACGCGCTGGTGCAGCGGTGCATCCCGCCCCGGGTGCTGGAGCGGACGGCAGTGACCCTGGCCGTGGGCCGGCAGTGGGACCTGAACGCCCTGACCCGGCGGCTGGCCGGAGCCGGATATACCCGCTGCGACCAGGTGGAGGGCCCGGGACAGTTCGCCCTGCGGGGCGGCATCCTGGACGTGTTCTCCCCGGGCATGGAGCAGCCGGTGCGCTGCGAATTTTTCGACGACGAGATCGACTCCCTGGGCATATTTGACGCCGCCACCCAGCGCCGGGTGGAAAACCGCCGGGAGGCGCTGCTGCTTCCGGCGGCGGAGGTATTGCCCGGCTGGGAGGAGCATACGGCGGAGGACGCCGCCGCCCGGCTGGAGGCTGCGGTGAAGCGTCTTGCCCGGAGGCAGGGCACCCAGGCCCTGCGGGACCTGCTGACCGCCGATGCCGCCCTGCTGCGCCAGGGGGTCACCCCCAACGGCGCGGACCGCTGCATGGCGGCGGTGTACCCGGAAAAGACCACCGCCCTGGACTATCTGCCCGCGGACGCCCTGATCTGCGTGGAGGACAGCGGCCGCACAGCGGAGGCCCTGCGGGGCTGGCTGTGGCAGCTGAAGGAGGACGTGTCCGCCGGAATGGAGGCGGGCTTTCTGGCCGGTGAGCTGGCGGATTTTGCCGCCTCGGAGCCGGAGCTGGCCCTGGGGCTGGAAAAGCATCCGGTGGTGCAGCTGGACGGTCTCACCACCGGGCGGCAGCTGCTGCAGCCCCGGGACCTTCTCCAGCTGACGGCCAAGCAGCTGTCCAGCTACGGCGGCTCCCTGGAGCTGGCCTGCACGGACCTGACCCACTATCTCACGTCGGGCTACCGGGTGATGGTGCTGTGCGGCGGCGAGGTTCGGGCCCGGAACCTGCAACAGCTACTGGCGGAGCGGAAGATCCCCGCCACGGTGGACCTGACCGGGGAGAAGGCCCCGGAAAAGGGCACGGTGCTCATTGCCGTGGGAGCCCTGTCCGCCGGGTGCGAATATCCGGAGGGGCGGCTGGCGGTGCTGACGGAGGGGCAGCTGACCACGCCCCTGTCCGGCCGGGCCAAAAAGCCCCGGCCCAGGCGGGACAGCAATCAGCAGAAGCTCCAGTCCTACACGGACCTGACCCCCGGGGACCTGGTGGTCCACGCCCATCACGGCATCGGCCGGTTCGTGGCCATGCTGCGCATGCCGGTGGACGGGGTGGAAAAGGACTATATCAAGATCGCCTATGCCGGGCAGGACGTGCTGTACGTTCCGGCCACGTCTCTGGACCTGGTCAGCAAGTACATCGGCCCCGGCGAGGACAACGAGCGCACCAAGCTCAATAAGCTGGGGGGCACCGAGTGGGCCAAGACCACCCGCAAGGCCAAGGCCGCCGCCAAGGATCTGGCCGAGGGCCTGATCCGGCTGTATGCCCAGCGCCAGCGGCTGGCAGGCCATGCCTTCTCACCGGACAGCCCCTGGCAGCAGGAGTTTGAGGACGCCTTCCCCTACACGGAGACCGACGACCAGCTCCAGGCCATCCGGGATATCAAGGCCGATATGGAGCAGCCCCGGCCCATGGACCGGCTGCTGTGCGGCGACGTGGGCTACGGCAAGACCGAGGTGGCCCTGCGGGCGGTGATGAAGTGCATTCTGGACGGCAAGCAGGCCGCCATTCTGGTGCCCACCACCGTCCTGGCCCAGCAGCACTATGCCACGGCGGTGAACCGGTTCCGGTCCTTCCCGGTGAACATCGAGGTGCTCTCCCGGTTCCGGACCCCCGCCCAGGTGCGGGACATTCTGGCCCGGACCCAGGCGGGAAAGGTGGACCTGCTGATCGGCACCCACAAGCTTCTGCAGAAGGACCTGCAATTTCACGACCTGGGACTGCTGGTCATCGACGAGGAGCAGCGCTTCGGCGTTACCCACAAGGAAAAGCTCCGGGAGCGGGCCCGGCAGGTGGACACCCTGACCCTGTCCGCCACCCCCATTCCCCGGACTCTGAATATGGCCCTGTCCGGCATCCGGGACATGAGCACCATCGAGGAGCCGCCCCACGACCGCCAGCCGGTGCAGACCTATGTGATGGAGCACGAGTGGCCCGTCATTGCCGAGGCCATCCGCCGGGAGCTGAGCCGGGGCGGCCAGGTATATTACCTGCACAACCGGGTGGAGAACATCGAGTCCACCGCCGGACGCCTGCGGCAGTGGCTGGGGGAGGATGCGGCCATCGGCATTGCCCACGGCAAAATGGCCGAGCGGGAGCTGAGCTCCGTCATGCAGCAGATGGCCGACGGCGAGATCCAGGTGCTGGTGTGCACCACCATCATCGAGACCGGCATCGATATCCCCAACGTCAACACCCTGATCATCGAGGACGCGGACCGGCTGGGCCTGTCCCAGCTGCACCAGATCCGGGGCCGCATCGGCCGCAGCGCCCGCCGGGCGTATGCCTATCTGACCTATCGCCCCGGCAAGGTGCTGACGGAGGTGGCCAGCAAGCGCCTGTCCGCCATCCGGGAGTATGTGGCCTTCGGCTCCGGCTTCCGCATTGCCATGCGGGACCTGGAGATCCGCGGGGCGGGGAACCTGCTGGGCCCGGAGCAGTCCGGCTATCTGATGAGTGTGGGCTACGACATGTATCTGCGGCTGCTGAACGACGCGGTGCTGGAGCAGCAGGGGAGGGGAAAGGACATCCGCCCCGACTGCTCGGCGGACCTGGCCACCTCCGCCCACATTCCGGAGCGGTATGTGCCCTCCGCCCACCAGCGCATGGACCTGTACCGCCGCATGGCGGCCATCCGCACCACGGAGGAGGCGTCGGACCTGGTGGACGAGCTGACGGACCGCTACGGCGACCCGCCCAAGCCGGTGATGGCCCTGCTGGACGTGGCCCTGCTGCGGGCTGCCGCCGCCGACGTGTTCATCACCGATATCACCCAGAGGGCCGGTGTGGTGGCCTTCACCTTTGACAGCCGCGTGGACGTACCCAGCCTGATGGCCGTGTGCTCCATGCCCGGCTACCGCAATCGCCTGCGTCTGTCCGCCGGGGAGCCTCCCCGGCTCCGGCTGCACCTGGCCCCCGGAGAGGACGCCCTCTCCGCTGCCGGGAAGCTGACGGAGGAGCTGCGGCTGAAAAAAGAAGAGCTGGGCAAAGCTGCCCGGGAAGGAGATAACTTATGAAAAAAGCATGGATCCGTCTGGCCGCCTCGGTGGTCCTGTCCGCGCTGCTGGTGGTGGGCATTTCCGCCAGCGGTATCCTTACCAACGGCCACCGCACCGACGGCCTGTTCTATCAGGCCAGCGGCATCCGGCCCGACGCCGAGCTGCTGACCGTCAACGGAGAGACCATTGACGCCGAGGAGTATCTGTATTGGCTGGCCTATGACTGCGAGTATCTGGCGTACAACGTTCAGGACCTTGACTTTGACGCGGAGCTGTCCGAGGGGATGACCTACGGGGCCTATGCCAAGCAGGACGCCCTGGAGACCGTGAAGCTGTACGCCGTGGTCCGCCAGTGGGCCAAGCGGGGGAATGTGACCCTGTCCGACGCCGACCGGGAGGCCCTGGAAAACCAGCGCCAGCAGTATATCACCTATTACGGCAGCCAGGAGGCCTACAGCAAGCAGATCCAGGGCATGGGCGTGTCGGAGGCCATGTTCGACGCCATCAGCCGGGGCTATTACCTGTATGCCGGGGTGCGTCAGGCGTTCTGTACCCCCGGCAGCGCTCTGTACCCTGCCCAGGAGGACATTGACGCCCTGGCCCGGCAGGGGGGCTATGCCACCAGTCTGCTGCTGTACTGGCCCCTGGACGGCCAGGATGACGACAACACCCGCCTGGCGGCCGAGAGCTTTGCCCAGCAGCTGCGGGACGCCCAGGACGTTACCGCCGCGTATCTGGACCTGGCGGGCCAGCTGGGCATGGAGGACGTGACGGAGGCCGGCGTCACCGCCTCCGCCGGGGACATGGGCGAGACCCTGGCCGCCGCCGTGTCGGCGCTGGAGCCCGGCCAGGTCAGCGATGTCATCGACACCGGCAGCGCCCTGTATGTGGCCGTGGGCAAGGAGCTGGACCAGTCCGCCGTGGTCAATGCCCTGTTTGAAACGCAAATCAAGGCCGCCGTGGCCGACGCAAAGGTGGAATACAACACCCGCCTGTTCAATAAGCTGGACCCCGGCGCCTTTTATACCAGGCTCCAGGAGGCCCGTTCGGCCCTCTCCTGAGGAAAACAGTTTGTTAATTTTTAGTCAAACTAACAAAGGAACCGAGTTATTTCCTGTTCAGTCCTACGATTTTTCAGCGCGAAGCAATTCTGGGGGTTGACTATTCGACCGAAAATGACTACGATATAGGTACAGAGTAGAACCCCAAAACCAAATGTAGGAGGATAATTCCATCATGAAAGATCTGTATGTCGTCAATTGCTGCCGTACCGCTATCGGCTCCTTCGGTGGTTCCCTGAAGAACACCCCCGCCGCCGAGATGGGCGCCGTGGTGGTGAAGGAGGCCCTCAAGCGTGCCAATATCGCCCCCGAAAACGTGGATGAGGTTATGTTCGGCTGCATCCTGACCGCTGCCCAGGGCCAGAACGTTGCCCGCCAGGTGGCCATCAAGGCCGGTATCCCCTATTCCGTTCCCGCTTACACCGTGGGCATGGTCTGCGGCTCCGGCATGAAGTCTGTCATCGAGGGTGCCCGCTCCATCCTGGCCGGCGATTCCGACGTGGTGGTCTGCGGCGGTACCGAGAACATGAGCGCCGCTCCCTTTGCCTCCATGGACGCCCGCTGGGGCGCTCGCATGGGCGACAAGAAGCTGGTGGACACCATGATCAAGGACGGCCTGTGGGACGCCTATAACAACTATCACATGGGCACCACTGCCGAGAACATCAACGATATCTGGGGCATCACCCGCGAGGAGCAGGACGCCTTCGCCGCCGCTTCCCAGCAGAAGACCGAGGCCGCCCAGAAGGCCGGCCGCTTCGACGACGAGATCGTCCCCGTGATGGTCAAGGTCAAGAAGGAAATGGTCCCCTTCGCCAAGGATGAGTATCCCAAGGCCGGCGTCACCAAGGAAGGCATTGCCAAGCTGCGCGGCGCCTTCCCCGTCAGCCCCGAGTCCCCCAATCCCCAGGTGGTGAACACCTTCGAGCCCACCGGCATCCAGGATGCCGCTGACAAGGGCCAGCCCCGCGTCACCGCTGCCAACGCCTCCGGCATCAACGACGGCGCTGCCGCCATCGTGCTGGCTTCCGGCGAGGCTGTGGAGAAGTACGGTCTGAAGCCCATGGCCAAGCTCATCGGTTGGGGCCAGGGCGGCGTGGATCCCAAGATCATGGGCGTGGGCCCCGTGCCCGCTACCCGTCAGGCTCTGAAGAAGGCCGGCCTGACCATCGAGGACATGGACCTGGTGGAGGCCAACGAGGCCTTTGCCGCTCAGTCCATCGCCGTGGCCCGCGAGCTGCACTTTGACATGAGCAAGGTCAACGTCAACGGCGGCGCTATCGCCCTGGGTCACCCCGTGGGTGCCTCCGGCGCCCGGATCATCGTCACCCTGCTGCACGAGATGCAGAAGCGCCCCGAGGCCAAGCGCGGCCTGGCCACTCTGTGCATCGGCGGCGGCATGGGCGTTGCCACCATCTACGAGAAGTGCTGAACAGCCCAGCGGCTTAACGCAAACGAATAAAAATCTCCCCGGCAGCCAGTCTGCCGGGGAGATTTTTTTACCCGCTTCGCCTGCATGGCGGCAGCAGCGGGGCCATATACTGGGTGCTGCAGGGCAGTGTGCGCCGGTAATGGACAATGCGGCGCGATACTGTACAACGAACGAGAGACTTATCGGGAGAAAAATGTTGATTTTCCGGGTTGACAGACGAGTCTAAACGTGATAAAGTACACGATACTGGGGTGCTGGGCCCTTGTGGGTGACGAAATGCCCCAAATGTTTACAAATTTTTCAAACTTTTTATGATATAATACCCTGGGAAGTGGGTTTGAGGCCCCGCACCTGACAGGAAGGGATGCGCCGGGCCCGACGATGAAAAAAGAATTTTTCCAAGTATCTAAACAAGTATCTAAAAAGGTAGTTTCTGCGGTAAAGGAGCGCAGTGTGCTATGTGGATGCCGTCTCTTGATCTGGCGGGGGGCCTGTGGGCCCGGGCGCGCCGGACTTTGTATACATTTTTTTCCCGGCTTAGCCGGTATGCACAGCGGTTCTGGCTGAGCCGCGCATATTTTCCCGTACTGCTGACGGTGGCGGGGGCGTTTATGGCTGCGGGG
>ULRL01048522.1_pt1 | contig 14367 bp, 9 predicted proteins | sample 1955391 | NCBI WGS metagenome assembly ULRL01 (sample SAMEA4835681, study PRJEB28245) | human gut metagenome | biome: gut microbiome; material: fecal sample | place: Denmark | collected 2008
CTGCCGCGTTCTGTTTGAGCAGCTGCAAAGCAGCCTGTCCTCAACGTGGGATCATTACTTCTCCGAGGCAAGCATCTACTACGCCGAAAACGGGAATCTGGACATCCCCAGACGGTACAAAACGCCGATGGGGCTAAGCCTTGGCGCGTGGCTGCAATTGCAGCGGCAAATTCGCAGCGGTACTTGCGGTGGTCGCTTGACTCAGCAGCAAATCGAGCGACTGGACAGTATCGGTATGCGCTGGGATAGTTACAACGACCTTGCGTGGACGCGTGGGCTGGCGGCGGCAAAGCAGTATTATGCCAAGCACGGTGACCTGCTGGTTCCCGTGGGATGGGTGACGGATGACGGCTACCCCCTGGGAACCTGGGTGTGCAACCGACGCGCCGAAAAAGCTGCAGGAAAACTCGACGATGACAAGATAGAGGAACTCGAAAACATTGGCATGGTGTGGGATGCCTTCAGCGAAAAGTGGGAGCGCGGCTTTGCAGCAGCTGCCCAATATTACGCAGAACATGGCAATCTGGTCATGCCTGTGTCCTACACAACCAAAGACGGCTTGCGTCTGGGTGTTTGGGTAAGAAATCAGAAGCAAACCTATGCAAATGGCACGCTGCAACAGGAAAAAGCTGCGCGGCTGGAAGGCATCGGAATCCGGTGGGAACAGAATAATTATGACTTCCAGTGGAGTGAAGCTTATGCGGCAGCCAAGCGGTATTTTGAGGAATACGGAAGTTTGAATGTCCCCATCGCCTATACCACGGCGGATGGCATTGCCCTCGGCAAGTGGGTGGCGCGCCAGCAGTATGCACACAACAATCCGGGCAAGAGCAACTGCAAGCTCACGCCGCAGCGCGTAGCGCTGCTGGACGCTATCGGTATGCAATGGGAAAAGCCGGATCCGTGGCAGCATCGGTATGAACTGGCACAGGATTATCTGCAGGAACATGGCAACCTATTGATTCCTGCTAAATACAAAACAGATGACGGTATCTGGCTGGGGCGCTGGCTCTATGAGCAAAAGGTACTGCTGCGCAAGCAATCACCGAAGTTGAGTGCAGACAAAATAGATAAATTGCGGAAACTGTTGGGCGAGGAACCGGCAGAAAAAGTAGGGTAAGGTTTAAGGAGAAATCATGACAAGGTTTAAGCACGATTTGATTTTACGGATCATAAAAATACTGGACGCGGTTTTGGTAACTGTCCCGTTTGCACTATGCTGGTATTTGTACTATGCAAAGCACATTGCATCGCCATTTTACGCAAAGGGCGATTATCTGGTGGTGGCGCTGTTCTTTGTGTTGTTCATCATCTTTGGGCGCGTATACGATGCCTTTTTGATGTCCATGCAGCGCATTTCCGAGATCGTCTATGCGCAGTTCTTGGCAGTGGCGGTCAGCGATTTCATTATGTACATTGTGATTTGGCTGCTGAGCAAGCATCTGCCCAACATTTTGCCGGGCGTTGCGGCGCTGATCGGGCAGGTGATTTTGGCAGCCGTCTGGGCATATAACGCGCACCACGCGTATTTCAAGATTTTTCCGCCGCAGGCAACGGCTGTGATTTACGACATCCGCCAAGGTATGGAAAAACTGATTGGCAAGTATGGGCTGGACGATAAGTACAAGGTTGTGCTTACCGCAACGGCAGATGAATGCATTGCGAACCTTGCCATGCTGGACGGCGTCAGCACGGTGTTTATGAGCGGCATTCATAGCCATGACCGCAATGTGATTCTGAAGTACTGCGTGGAAAACAATATCGGAACCTTCGTTATCCCCCGCATTGGCGACACCATTATGTCCGGCGCGTATCCGATGCACATGTTCCACTTGCCTATGCTGAAGGTGGGGCGTTACCATCCGCAGCCAGAGTATTTGTTCATTAAACGTCTGCTGGACATCGTGATTTCTGCTGTTGCGCTGGTTGTACTCAGCCCGATCTTCCTTATTACAGCGATTGCCATCAAGGAGACCGATCACGGTCCAGTGTTTTATAAGCAGATTCGCTTGACCAAGGATGGCAAGGAGTTCGGCATCCTGAAATTCCGCAGTATGCGCGTAGATGCGGAAAAGGACGGCGTAGCCCGTTTGTCCAGCGGCGATCATGATGACCGCATCACGCCTGTCGGCAAGGTGATTCGCGCTTGCCGCATAGATGAGTTGCCGCAGCTTGTCAACATTCTGAAAGGTGAGCTTAGTATTGTGGGTCCCCGCCCCGAACGCCCTGAAATTGCTGCCCAGTACTGTGAGGAAATGCCGGAGTTCTCTCTGCGCTCACAGGCAAAGGCTGGTCTGACCGGCTACGCGCAGATTTACGGCAAGTACAACACGACCCCCTACGACAAGCTGGTTATGGACTTGATGTACATAGCACACCCCAGCATTGTCGAGGATCTCAAGATCATGTTTGCAACGGTGAAGATCCTGTTTATGCCTGAAAGTACCGAGGGAATTTCCGAGGGTCAAACCACGGCTATGAGTGGAGAAAACAACTAAATACCGATGATTTTGCACATTTTGAACTGCTAAAAATTGAAAGTAATTCCAGAGTGGAGTCAGGCATAAATGCAGCTCTTACAGTAGCGACAAGCAGGAAAACCGGCAGATTGCCCTGTATGAAGCCGAAATACTGCATTTAGTGGTGCAAAATGCCGAGAACGTGGGCGTAAGAGAGGACAAAACAAGTGTGAATTGAAGCTTTTATGCCCCGAAAAAGCACTTGTATGGATGCGACCGTAGCTCGTGGGTTTATGCCGGATGGCACTGTGATGATATTACCGACACTGTGGCGATTATCACATAACAGTTTCGGGACTTGACGATGATAACATCATCTGCGATTTTATCCCGGTCTTGGAGATAACAAGGCGGATGTGATAAACACACGCTCACGGAGATACTCATTCGTGTGGGGTAATCCGGCATAAGCAAGGGAACTACCGTAGCGAGTGATAGTGTCATCAGGACTAAAGATAGCGGCTACCGTAGCGAGGATTGGTACCATCGGGACTAAAGACGGGAGCTACCGTAACATGGACGTAGCAACGTTTATTGTAGCGGTACAAGACATAGCGGCAGTGTGACTCACACTGCTGAGGACGATTAGTAGAGCTTTATAAGAAAAAACGGCTCAGACTCTTTGAGATGAGTCTGGGCTGTAATCTTTGATATGCGGAGAGGAAAAGAAGATGGAAAAGAAACAAGAACCCATTCGTGTGCTTCAGATTGTTGGTCGCATGGACCGCGGCGGGATAGAAACCATGATCATGAACCTCTATCGTAACATTGATAGAAATAAGGTCCAATTTGATTTTTTGGCGCATTATGGAAGAGAAGCAGTTTATAATGATGAGATTCGTCGTATGGGAGGTCGGATATATGAAATGCCGGCATTAAAGGATGATACCCACGTCTATTATTGGAGACTGTTTTCGTATATTCGTGCGCTGAATCACTTCTTCAAAGAACATAAAGAGTACAGGGTTATTCACGGTCACATGACTAATACAGCATCTATTTATATGCCCATTGCAAAGAAGCATGGAGTGACATGTCGGATTGCACATAGCCATAACACACATGGAAAAGCGGGCTTACTTGGGGCTGTAACGGATATTCTTCAGCGGCCAATTTATAAAAATGCAACGGATTGGTTTGCGTGTTCAAAAGCGGCGGCATACTGGTTCTACCCTAAAGAGGAGGTCGATGCAGGAAAAGTTACAGTTCTTGCAAACGCAGTTGATGCGGACAAGTTTAGATATAGTGCGGCAAAGCGAAAAGAAATGCGGGAAACATTAGGAGTCGATGGTAAGATAGTAATCGGTTGTGTAGCAAGATTTCGCCCTGAAAAGAACCATATGTTCTTGATTGATGTGCTGCAGGAGATACTTAAAACAGAGCCAAACGCCGTTCTCATGTTTGCGGGAGAGGGGCCGGCTGAACAGGACGTAAGAAAACATGCAATGGAATTGGGAATTGAGGACAAAGTACTATTCCTTGGAATGAGAACAGATATTCCTGATGTTCTTCAGGCGATGGATGTTTTTACGTTAGCTTCTCTTTGGGAGGGGTTGCCGGTTACCGGAATTGAAGCACAGGCAGCAGGTCTTTACTGTGTGGTGTCTGATGGTGTGACGGATGAAATGAACGCTATTGACATGGTGCAATATATACCGTTGAGTGAACCCAAACGAGTATGGGCGGATGCGTTGCTTTCTGCCGCTCAAAAGAAGCGGCATGACACTTACGAAAAAATCAAAAGTTCTGGCTATGATATTCATACAACTGCGCCGTGGCTCCAGAATTTTTATATCCAAAAGCATAATGAGGGATTAAAGAAAGAATGAAAGTTGGAATTTTAACGCATTATAATGTGTCCAGTCATGGTGCACTGCTTCAAATGTATGGGTTAAAAAAAGCACTTGAGGAGTTTGGACATGAAGTTTTTATACTAACATACACAAGAAATCTTGACTTTATTGATGAGGCAACAAAAAAACGATTCAGTGCGAGTATTAAGAATATACCATACTATCTATCTTCCTATATGGGAGAAGATGGACTTGGATGTCTCTTTTACCAGTTTAAGAAGCAGCAGGTGCTCAAAAAGTTCCGTGAGGACAATTTCAAGATGCTGCCCTATACAGAATCAGCACAGTTGGACTGTGTAATTGTAGGCGCAGATGAGGTGTTTTCGCTGGAAAATGGCGTTAATTTTGTGATGTTTGGCCATGGCATCACGTCGCCTAGGCTTGTGGCATATGCGCCCAGTGCTGGACAAACAGACCTTGCCCGCGTGGAGAAATTTGGCTGCAAGGAGCTTCTGGCTTCCGGTTTTGGAAAATTCACGGCACTTTCTGCGCGTGATGTAGGAACACAGCAGTTGCTCCACGAGCTTACCGGCAAGGATGCTCCGATTGTATGCGACCCGGCTCTGCTGTATCCTTTTCCACATCCTGTTAAGGAGAAGAAGAAGTACATCGTTGTTTATTCCTACCAGTCCAATTTCAAGGATAAGGCGAGGAATCGTGCAATCCGGGCATACGCAAAGAAAAATGGATGTGAGATTTGGTCTGTTGGCGTTTACTACAAATGGTGCGATAAGAAGATCAACTGTGACCCGCTTGAGATGATCCGCATTTTTGCAAATGCACAGGCGGTGATTACAGACACGTTCCATGGCACTATCACATCCTACATTGCACATACGCCGATGGCTGTTTTTGTGCGCAGCAACAACAGTGTTAAACTGGAGCATCTGCTACAGATGATTGGCATTGAAAACAGAAAGGTGACGACCAGTGAAATGTTGGAAGCCGTTCTCAATACGCCGGTGGATTTTGATAGACTGGACAGGAATGTAGAAGTTTTGCGTAGCAACGGAATAAAGTATCTTGAGCAGTCTCTTATGGAGCGGGAAGGAAACAGATGAAACTATTATATATTGCATTCAAGGATTTTTCAAACCTCCACTTTGGAGCAAACGCCAAAGTGCTGTCTCAGTGCAGAGCATTTGAGGAGTATGGCTATGAAGTGGAATTGGTCGGGAGAAAAGGGGTGGACACTGTAGTAATCAGCCCCAGCGGGGAATCTTCGGTTATTTTTCGCGGTGATAGCATACTAAAAAATCCAAAGTTGAGGAATCTACGGGCAAAACACAACCAGATGAAAGCAGTGTGCAGGCATATCGCAGAAAAACAATATGATGCTTGCTACATTCGTTATGATTTTTCTGATGCTGCATTCATCAAAATGCTGCGATGCATCGATCAGCACTGCGGAAAAGTGGCATTGGAACTTCCAACATATCCCTATGAGGCAGAAAACAGTATCGGGGTGTTGAATAAGATCAAAATGCAGATCGACCTTTACTATCGCAAAGAGCTGAAGAAGTATATTGACTTTATCGTCACATTCTACGAAGGGCATAAGGAGCTGTTTGGTATTCCGGTCGAGGTGATCCCAAACGGGTTTGACTTTTCCACGATGGAAATGGTTCACACCAAGCTGCCTGAGGATGCAATCCACATCATTGCAGTTTCGTCTATGCGTGAATGGCATGGATATGAGCGTATGATTGAGGGTTTGCATAACTACTACGAAAAAAACGGAAGCGAAAACTTTATTCTACATTTGGTCGGTAATGGCCGTGAATACGGAAAATACAAAGAGCTTGCCGAAAAGTACGGGCTTCAGTCTCATGTGGTCATGGAAGGCGCAATGCACGGCGAAAAGCTGGATGCTTTGTATGAAAAGTGTGCGCTGGGTGTCGATTCGCTGGCGCGGCATCGCAGCGGTATTAGCGTCCTTAGCTCTTTGAAAAGTCGGGAATATGGGGCCAAGGGAATCCCTATTATTAACTCCTGTAAAATTGATATTATAGACAATGACTTTCCGTATCTTTTGCAGGTTCCGGCAGACGAAAGCCCAATCGACATGGAGAAGGTGTCAGAATTTTTTAAAGCATGCTACAAAACAGGAAAAACACGCGAAAAAGTTGCCAGTAATGTCCGTGATTACATTTCACATAAGAGCAGTATGAAGGCAACGCTGTATTCTGTGGTGAATAAATTGGAATGCAGGGAAAAATAAATTATTCAGATAGAGGGGAAACAATGAAACTTATAAAACATAATTTTATCTTTCTTTGTGTTGAGATACTTCTCCTTATCTCTGTACTTTATGTTCCAACTCAAATTATGCCGCAGGCGTGTATTATCGTTGCAGATGTTTTTGTTGTGCTGACAATGTTCAAGATTATCAGGGATGGCTTCAAGGATATTCCGGTATTCTTTTTTAACATCACATACTGGATCTTTGTGCTGGGCGGATGTACGACATCGATAATTAAAACAGGCAAAGTGTCAAATTATATTTCGGTCTCCTTGACCGAAGGACAATTGAATTTAGCCTGCGGAATAGCGTTATTTGGAATAGCCTGTTTGGACATTGTCTATTTTTTAGTCAGTGATAATAATTTTGCCCCTTTGGTAGAGGAGAAAAAGACTGCCGTCCCTTCCAAGTTGCAAAAACAAGTTGTGGTAGTCATCTTTGCAGTAGCAGCGGTGTGTAAATGCGCAATGGCATTTGAGTCGATGACATATTCGACTGTGTACGGATATGTTTCTTTGTATACACGCGAATCCTCTAATCTCCCGAGTGTTATCCGATATTTTGGTGCATTTTTTTACTTTTCACTTATGTTATTGCTGTCCTGTGATTTTTCCAAGAGATCGACTTACGCTGCCTTTGGAATAACAGCATTGATTGAAGGAATGATCTTAAATTCGGGCGACAGAGGCGAAGCAGTCTGCGGGATTCTTATCCTTATAATCTATACTATTTTCAGGTGCAGGAGAGATCCGAATTTTTTGATTCATAAAAAATTAGCGATTGTTGGGATTTGCTGTTCACTTCCTTTTGCGGCATTTGCTCTACAGATTATCAAGTATACGCGCGTTGGAAATGCTGCAGATATCAATTTTTGGGACGGTTTTTTTGAATTCTTTGAGTCGCAGGGTGTTTCAATCAACATCATTTCAAATGAAATAAAGTACCGTAATGAGATTTCCAAAATTGGCGGGCATGCGTTTGTTATCAAGCAGATTGCCTCTTACTTGCAGCAGAATGTCTTGTTCCGTACTCTTTTTGGGTTCAAAAAAATAGTCGGCAATACGGTGGAAATGGCGATGAGCGGATCGTCTCTTGGTTCGACAATGATGTATATCATTTTGCCGAGCAGTTACCTTCGAGGAATTGGATGTGGCACTTGTTATTTAGCGGAGCTTTATCAAGACGCATCTTGGATAGGGCTCATTTTGGGCAGCGTTGTTATAGCACTCCTCTTGAACTGGATCAAAAAAGTTGATCGAGTGGGTTGGATTATGTCTGCAATGATGATGAATTGTATGCGCATTGTTCTTGTGTTGCCCAGAGGAGCTTTTTTCAAATGGTTGACCGAAATTCTGTCGGTTCCGAATTTAATGCTGCTTTTGCTGCTACTCTTTTTGGGGTATGTATCTAAAAGAAAGGAGATTGTGGTATGAAGCGTGCAATGATTCTATTTGCGAAAGGATTTCCGTATAATGTTAGTGAGCCGTTTTTGGAAAAGGAATACCCCAAATATGGAACATATTTTGATCATGTATTGGTGGTAACTGGCTGCAAAAAAGGAGAAAAACCGACAAGACAGGTCGAAGATGATACACTGGAATTTATCAATGACTACACATTGAGCGGGGATGTGTGTTCGATACTTCAGGCTGTTCCTCTGATGTTGAGCGACCGGATGTTCTACCGTGAAATCGCTCAGCTCGTCAGGGGAAAACGGTTTACCTTTGGTCGACTCCGACAGCTATTTTCGGTTTCCCTGTGTGGAAACCATAGAGCACTTCAGGCACGGAAGTGGATGCGCTGCCACCCGGAATATCAAGTGGATGTGATATACAGCTATTGGCTCCAGATCACAGCATATGCGGCAGTCCGCCTGAAGCAGCTCGAAAAACTGGATGATGCATTTTCCATTTCGAGAACACATGGATTTGACCTGTATGCGGAGCGAATCAAGTCGAACTATCTGCCTTTTCAGGGGCAGTTAGTCGAACGGCTTGACGAAATAGCATCTATTTCGCTGGATGGCAAACAGTATCTCGAAAGCAAGTATGGTACAAACCATAATATCTCCATCTGTCATCTGGGAGCACAGGACAGGGGAATAACCAACCCGATATCTGCCCGAAATACGCTTCGCATCGTGTCATGTGCACGTGCAGTTCCTGTCAAGCGACTTGACAGGATCGTAGAAACCTTAAAGAAGATCAAGAACATTTCCGTTGAGTGGACACATATTGGAGGGGGAGAGTGCCTAGACTCAATCAGGGAGGCTGTCTGCGAACTGCCGGATAATATCCATGTGAAGTTGACAGGAACTGTTTTGAACGATAAAGTCTATCAAATTTACTCGACCGAGCCGTTCCATGTGTTTGTGAATGTCAGCAAATCGGAGGGTGTTCCTGTCTCAATTATGGAGGCTATGAGCTTTTCCATCCCTGTGGTTGCGACGTCAGTTGGAGGAACAGCAGAGTTGGTCGATGAAGGGAAAAACGGGTTCCTGCTGGATGAGAATTTTCGTACGGAAGAACTCGTTGCTTTGCTCTACAGATTTTATAAAATGCCGGAAGAAGAGTATGTAAGGTACAGAATGGATGCCAGAAGCAAGTTCAAGGCTCAGTATGATGCAGAACATAATTATGCCGAGTTTGTCAAAGGGCTGGCAGAAAAGACGGGAAAAAAGATATGATTAAAATAGCCACCATCACAACACATGGCGCACTGAATTATGGTGCAGTCTTGCAGGCGTATGCGCTGAGTACATATTTGAACGGGGCGGGGTATCACTGCGAGATACTGGATTATCGTCCGAACTATGTGAAAGAGTCTTACCGACTCATAAAAGCACCGCACAGTCCTTCGGGGGTGCTGCTGGCGGGTTTCCAGGCACTGCATTATCAGGAAAGAAAAATGCGGAAGCAGCGTTTTGAGCAGTTCCAAAAAGAATATCTGCGCACTACATACGAAAAAGCGACCCAGCGAGAAGAACTTACTGCTCTGGCAAACGAGTTCGATCTGCTGATTTGCGGAAGTGACCAGATCTGGAACCCGAAGTTGCATCATTTCGATGAGGCTTATTTCTTATCATATCCCGAAATAACCGTAAAGCGGATGGCTTATGCGGCAAGCTTTGGACAGGATTCTCTGGATGATGACAGTAAAAAAGAGATCGCAAGAAGGATTGCCAGGATCGAACGCTTTGGCTGCCGGGAGTTCAGCGCAAAAAAAATCGTGGAAGAACTGAGCGGCAGAGATGCAGAAATGGTGCTTGACCCCGTTTTTCTCCTTTCGGCAGAAACATGGCGCAGCGTTAAGAAAGCGTTTGATCACAAGGACGAAAACTATATCTTGGGTTATTTCTTGTCAAACCCAGGGCATTCCATCAAGGCAGCATGCAGTTATGCGCACAGCGCAGGTCGTAAGCTGTATTCTATCGGCTTTTCTCCGCGGGATGTCGGCAATGATGCAGTCAATTGCTACGACCTCGGCCCGCAGGAATTTTTGTCTGCGGTCGATGATGCTGAAATGGTCGTGACAAATTCCTTCCACGCCACCGCATTTTCCATTATTTTTCATAAGCAGTTCTTTACCCGCATAAGCAGTGGTGCGGACTCTCGAAATGACCGGATGCTGTCTCTGTTGAAGCAGCTTGGTCTGGAAGACCGGATTTTCACGGATGAAACTGCGGAAATAATTGACTTTACCCGCCAAATTGACTATGAAGCAGTCGAAAAAAAATTAAATGAACTGATTGCTCACTCGGAAGCGTTCCTGAACAGTTCTATCGAAGAGATAACAGTTCAGGGTGAAAAAAAATCCCGCATCACGCACGCTCCCTGCACAGCATGTGGTGCCTGTGCGTCCAGTTGTCCCGTCGGCTGCATTGAGATCCGGAAAAACAGCGAGGGCTATTATATGCCTTTTGTTGATGAAGCACGATGCATCGACTGCGGTGCCTGCTCGCGCGTGTGTCCGGCAACCCAACGTCTCCCAGGAAAGGACTGGAAAGAGGGAACCTACTACGCAATGTGGGCTAAAAACCCTGCAGAGAGGCAGACGGGTTCGTCTGGAGGGATTTTCGGACTGCTGGCAGATGAGGTGCTGAAGCAAAACGGTGTCGTATTCGGTACCGTATTTTCAGACGACTATAAGTCGGTTTATGTCACAAGTACGGAACAGGTCTCGCTGGAAGCTCTGAAAAAATCAAAGTATGTTGAAGGAAAGACCGGAACCGTATTCAAAGACGTAAAAAGATGTCTGGAACAGGGAAAAAATGTCCTGTATTGTGGAACGTCCTGCCAGATCGACGGATTGAAGAACTATCTTAAAAAGCCTTACCCGAACCTTGTGACCTGTGATTTTCTGTGTCACGGTGTCTCAGCAGCCGGACTCTACGAGAAATATATTTCTGACCTTGAGCGGGCGTATGGAAAGATAAGATGGCTGTCTTTCCGCTCCAAGTATTACGGCTGGAAGTCCTACTGCATCGTTGCGGATCTTGAGAATGGAAATCAGTATGTCAAGACAAGATTTCAGGACCCGTACCTGCGGATGTTCTTTGAAAATGCCGGTCTGAGAGAGAACTGTTTCACCTGTCACAGGCTGGAACACAGCAATGCTGATATCACAATCGGTGACTATTGGGGCGTCAAAAACTCTCCGGAGATACCGGATACCAACGAGGGTATCTCTTTGATAGGGGTGCACACAGAGATCGGGCAGAAAATGGTGTCGTCTATCCGGAAAAACTGCGAAGCGTTCCCGCTTGAACAGAGCAAGTACGAATACGCCTATAAGCGGCACCCATACTCCATGACAAATCAAAAGACCCGACTGAGGAAACTTTATCAGACCGAAAGTCTGTTCGCGCTCCCCGTGACAAAAAAGGTCGCTTTGAAAGGTATGATATACAGGCTGCGTGCCCAGATGCAAAGGGCTAAGATCAAACAGAACAGAGGAAAACGATAATGGGCAAAACAAGGGGAAGTCAATCCTTCATCAAGAACTTTTTTGTGCTGGGATTTGGCTCTTTTATCTATCTGGTCATTGGCCTGATTGGAACACCGGTCATAACAAGACTGGTAGACCCCGCAGAATATGGCTATATGTCCATGTTTACGGTGTATAGTAATATCGGCCTGATGTTCTGCGGGCTTGGACTCGACCAGACGTTGGTTCGCTATTTTTACCACAGAGATGATCTGGACTATAAGCGTATGATACTGTTTGAATGCATGAGTGCGCCTATGATCCTGTGTGCCGTCTTAGGTCTGTTGATCCTTCCGGCTGCCCTTTTTACCAATACGATGGGCTGGACGAGCCAACCAATCTCAGAGCTGGTGCTGTTGGAGATCAATGTTTTTGTTCTGGTGGTACATCGCTACGCTATCCTTTTGCTGCGTCTCCGGTATCATACAAAACAGTATTCAACGATCAATATCATCCAGAAAGCGACCTATCTTATCATTGCAGTTGCTCTGGTCGTGTGGTTGAGGGACTATTACTTTTACATCCTTGCGGTCTCCACGATCCTGAGCACCTTGATCGCAACAGTATGCGCTTTGCTGTTGGAAAAGGAAGTGTGGGACTTCCGCGCTCTGTCCAGGGAAAACTGGATCCCGCAAAAGGAACTGCTGTCCTATAGCATCCCCATTATGTTTTCAAGCGGTATCACGATGATTTTCAACGCCTTGGACAAGCTGTTCCTGAACCATTTCTGCACCTTGACGGATGTGGGCGTGTACACCAGTGCAATGAATCTGATGGCTGTTTTTACGATTGTAAGAACAACGTTCAATGCCCTGTGGATGCCAACTGCAGTAGAACATTACGAGAAGAAACCGGATGATAAAGCGTTTTATCAAAGAGGAAATGCCTTTATTGTCGTGTTGATGATCTCGTTTGGTGCCGGGGTGATCCTTTGCAAGGACTTATTTGTAATGCTGCTGGGAAATAAGTATCAGGAAGCGGCGCAGATCATTCCGTTTTTGATGTTTGAGCCGATCATGTACACGATATCGGAGACAACAGCCACAGGCATCGTTGTTCAAAAGAAATCGAAATATCAGATGTTGATCGCAGGCGTTTCCTGCATCACAAACTTCTTCGGCAACTGGCTTCTGACTCCACTTATGGGAGCGCGTGGAGCAGCATTGTCCACGGGTGTTTCTTATATCGTGTTTTTCGCTATGCGAACGGTGCTTGCAAATAAGGTGTTTTATGTTGACTACCATCTGAAAAACTTTATGCTGGTCTCACTCACATTGCTCTTATTCGCATATTACGGAAGCACGCACTTTTTCTCTCTGATCCAGGTTCTGATGTGCGCGGGCGTACTTTTGGTCACACTGTTTTGCTACCGTCAGTATCTGTCTGATGCAGTAAGTTATGCTGGAAGTATGCTGAAAGTCATTCAAAATAAAAGAAAATAACCGTTGGAGGAAAAGAATATGAAAATTGCAGTCGCAGGTACCGGTTACGTCGGCCTGTCCATTGCCACGCTGCTGTCGCAGCATCATGAGGTCATGGCAGTGGATATTATCCAAGAAAAGGTTGACCTCATTAACCAGAGAAAGTCTCCGATCCAGGACGAGTACATTGAGAAGTATCTGGCAGAGAAGGACTTGAACCTGACAGCAACACTTGATGCTGAAGCTGCCTACAAGGATGCGGACTTTGTGGTCATCGCAGCACCTACCAACTATGACAGCAAGAAGAACTTTTTTGACACTTCTGCAGTGGAAGCCGTAATCAAGCTGGTCATCCAGTATAATCCTGATGCAACCATGGTTATAAAGTCCACGATTCCGGTGGGCTTCACGGCATCTGTGCGTGAAAAGTACCACTGCGACAACATCATTTTCAGCCCGGAGTTCCTGCGGGAATCCAAGGCTCTGTACGACAACCTCTACCCCAGCCGCATCATTGTGGGCACCGATGTGGACAATGCTCGCTTGGTAAAAGCAGCCAACACCTTTGCAGGCCTGTTGCAGGAAGGCGCCATCAAGGAAAACATCGACACTCTGATCATGGGCTTCACGGAAGCCGAGGCTGTTAAGCTGTTTGCTAACACTTATCTGGCTCTGCGTGTGTCTTACTTCAACGAACTGGATACTTACGCTGAAATGAAGGGTCTGAACACCCAGCAGATTATCGAAGGTGTCTGCCTGGATCCCCGCATTGGCAGCCATTACAATAATCCCAGCTTCGGCTATGGCGGCTACTGCCTGCCGAAAGATACGAAGCAGCTTCTTGCCAACTATGCTGACGTTCCGGAAAATCTGATTGAAGCTATTGTCGAGTCCAACCGTACCCGCAAGGACTTCATTGCTGACCGTGTGCTTCAAATGGCAGGATACTATGGGTATGGCGAGGACAACGAGTATGATAAGGCACAGGAGAAGCCTTGTGTAATTGGTGTATACCGCCTGACCATGAAATCTAACTCTGATAACTTTCGCCAGAGCTCTATTCAGGGCGTTATGAAGCGTATCAAAGCTAAAGGCGCGACAGTCATTATTTACGAGCCGACTCTGGAGAATGGTTCTACCTTCTTCGGCAGCGAAGTTGTGAATGACCTTGAAGAATTCAAAAACCGCAGCCAAGCCATCATTGCCAACCGCTATGATAGCTGTTTGGATGATGTGCAGGATAAGGTCTACACCCGCGACTTGTTCCGCAGAGACTAATACTCATTGCAGCCATGTGTTCAGCCACATGGCTGTGCTACTCAAGTGTGCTACCTCTCCGTGGTGAG
>ULRL01027543.1_pt1 | contig 14365 bp, 10 predicted proteins | sample 1955391 | NCBI WGS metagenome assembly ULRL01 (sample SAMEA4835681, study PRJEB28245) | human gut metagenome | biome: gut microbiome; material: fecal sample | place: Denmark | collected 2008
CGATCCATCAGAAATTGTCGGGTGGAAAGGAAGAACTCATCATCCAGTATGAGCCGAACACGGAGGCAGATCAGTTGGAAGCGGCAGTCAAAAAGAGCCGCGAGGCGGACCGGAAGCAGAAGACGACGCTGGTCGGACCACACCGGGATGACTTAAGTTTCTATGTCAACGGAATTGACATCCGGCGCTTCGGTTCACAGGGACAGCAGAGGACGGCGGCATTATCGCTCAAACTGGCGGAGATTGAGCTGGTTAAAAAGATCAAAAAGGAGTATCCGATCCTGCTTCTCGACGATGTTTTGTCGGAGTTAGATGGAAAACGGCAGGATCATCTGCTCGCCAGCATCCGCCACATACAGACGATCATTACCTGTACGGGCTTGGATGATTTTATCAGCCACAGCTTCCAGATAGATAAGACCTTTCGGGTCGTGAGCGGGACGGTCACTTGTGAACGTCCAAACAAGACAACTAGTCAGACATAAAACAGCAAGTGAAGGAGGAACTATGGGTTCAGAATACAGTGCAGATCAAATACAGATATTGGAGGGATTGGAGGCGGTCAGAAAGCGTCCTGGTATGTATATAGGCAGCACATCTGTAAGAGGCCTCCATCACCTGGTGTATGAGATAGTAGACAACTCCGTGGACGAGGCGCTCGCTGGATACTGCAGCCACATTGAGGTGCAGATCAATGCGGACAATTCGATCACGGTACAGGATGACGGTCGTGGCATTCCGGTTGACATCCAGAAAAAGGCGGGTCTTCCGGCGGTTGAGGTCGTATTTACGATCCTGCATGCGGGCGGCAAGTTCGGCGGCGGCGGATACAAGGTATCCGGCGGTCTGCACGGCGTAGGCGCATCGGTTGTAAACGCCCTTTCCGAGTGGCTGGAGGTTGAGATCTGCCGCGATGGAAAGGTATATAAACAGCGCTATGAGCGCGGCAAAACGATGTATCCGCTGAAAGTAGTCGGTGAGTGTGCTCCGGATAAGCACGGCACACGGGTCGTATTCCTGCCGGATAAGGAGATTTTCGAGGAAACAGTCTACGACTATGATACGTTAAAAGTACGCCTGCGTGAGACGGCATTCCTGACGAAAAACTTAAAGATCACCCTGCGGGATGACAGAGAAGTGAAGCATGAGAAGACCTTCCACTATGAGGGCGGTATCAAGGAATTTGTCACCTACTTGAACCGGAGCAATGAGAAGCTCTATGAACCGGTTATCTACTGCGAGGGCATCAAGGACAAGGTATTTGTCGAGGTGGCGATGCAGCATAACGATTCCTACACGGAAAATATCTACACATTCGTCAACAATATCAATACCCCGGAGGGCGGTACGCATCTGGCTGGTTTCAAGAGCGCGCTGACGAAGACTTTTAACGATTATGCGAAGAAAAATAAGCTTCTGAAGGAAAATGAGCCGGCACTCAGCGGTGAAGATATCCGCGAGGGCCTTACAGCGATCATCAGCGTTAAGATCGAGGAGCCGCAGTTTGAGGGACAGACGAAGCAGAAACTCGGCAACAGCGAGGCCCGCGCGGCGGTCGATGCGATCGTGAGCGAGCAGCTGACATATTTCCTGGAGCAGAATCCAACGGTTGCCAAGATCATCTGTGAGAAATCAATTCTTGCCAAGAGAGCCCGCGACGCAGCCCGCAAGGCGCGCGAGATGACGAGACGTAAATCAGCGCTCGACGGCATGGCGCTTCCAGGAAAATTAGCCGACTGTTCCGACAAGAATCCGGAAAACTGCGAGATCTACATCGTAGAGGGAGATTCCGCGGGTGGTTCTGCGAAAGAGGCTAGAAATAAATCCAATCAGGCTATTCTGCCTCTTCGAGGCAAGATCTTAAACGTAGAAAAAGCAAGACTGGATCGAATTTACGGCAATGCGGAGATCCGTGCGATGATCACGGCATTTGGTACCGGTATTCATGAAGATTTTGATATTTCAAAACTTCGTTACAACAAGATCATTATCATGACCGATGCCGATGTGGACGGTGCTCATATCAGTACCCTGCTTCTGACGTTCCTGTATCGTTTTATGCCGGATCTGATCCGGGAAGGACATGTATATCTGGCACAGCCGCCGCTTTATAAGATCGAGAAGAATAAGCGTGTCTGGTATGCATACAGCGATGATGAGCTGAATTCGATTCTGACTGAGATTGGCCGTGACAACAACAATAAGATCCAGCGTTATAAAGGTCTGGGCGAGATGGACGCGGAACAGCTTTGGGAGACTACCATGGATCCGGAGCGCCGAATTCTTCTCCGTGTACAGATCGACAGTGAGACTGCTTCGGAGGTTGATCTGACATTTGCTACCCTGATGGGTGATCAGGTTGAGCCGCGTCGTGAGTTTATCGAGGCAAATGCGAAGTACGTAAAGAACCTGGATATTTAATTAAATTTAAGTCACTTAAATCCTTTTGAGGACGAAAGGAGTATAGATGGAACCAAATATATTTGACAAAATTCATGACATTGATCTGAAAAAGACAATGGAAACGTCTTACATCGATTATGCGATGAGCGTTATCGCCGCCCGGGCACTCCCGGACGTGCGCGACGGCTTGAAACCGGTGCAGAGACGAGTGCTTTATTCGATGGTTGAGCTGAATAACGGTCCGGATAAGCCGCACCGTAAATCCGCCCGTATCGTCGGTGATACAATGGGTAAATATCACCCGCACGGCGACAGCTCCATTTACGGCGCATTGGTTAATATGGCTCAGAAATGGGCTACCCGTTACCCGCTTGTAGATGGACATGGAAACTTCGGTTCCATGGACGGCGACGGCGCCGCAGCGATGCGATACACCGAGGCAAGATTGAGCCGTATTTCCATGGAGATGCTGGCGGATATTGGCAAGAATACCGTTGATTTTATGCCGAACTTTGATGAGACTGAGAAAGAACCGACGGTTCTTCCGTCCCGTTTTCCCAATATTCTGGTAAATGGCGGCACCGGTATCGCCGTTGGTATGGCAACGAATATTCCGCCTCACAACCTGCGTGAGGTGATTGCTGCCGTTGTCAAGATCATAGACAACCGGGTGGAGGAAGACCGCCCGACTACCATCGAAGAACTGATGGAGATCGTAAAGGGACCTGATTTCCCGACAGGAGCAACCATCCTTGGAAAAGCAGGCATCGAAGAAGCCTACAGAACCGGACGCGGCAAGATCCGTGTACGGGCTGTATACAATATCGAGGCCATGGCAAATGGCAAGAGCCGTATCATCGTGACAGAGCTTCCTTATGCAGTGAATAAGGCTCGTTTGATCGAAAAGATCGCAGAGCTTGTAAAGGATAAAAAGCTTGATGGAATCACGGATCTGCGTGATGAATCCAACCGTGAGGGACTTCGGATCTGCATTGAACTGCGCCGTGATGTGAATGCCAATGTCATCATGAACCGTCTGCTGAAGCATACACAGCTGCAGGACACTTTTGGTGTGATTATGCTGGCGCTGGTTAATAATGAGCCGCGTATCTTAAATCTGCAGCAGATCCTGGAATATTACTTAAAGCACCAGGAGGATGTGGTAACCAGAAGAACCAAATATGATCTGAACAAGGCAGAAGAGAGAGCCCATATTTTGGAAGGTCTTTTAAAGGCACTGGATCATATCGATGAGGTTATTAAGATCATCCGCGGTTCTGCCAATGTTCAGGCGGCGAAAGCTCAGTTAATGGAGCGTTTTGATCTTTCGGATGCACAGGCACAGGCCATCGTAGATATGCGTCTGCGTGCTCTGACCGGTCTGGAACGCGAGAAACTGGAAAATGAATATAAAGAGCTGGAGGCAAAGATTGCAGAGTTGAAAGCGATTCTGGCAGATGAGAAGAAACTTCTGTGTGTTATCAAGGAGGAGATCTCCCTCATCGCTGATAAATACGGAGATGACCGCCGTACCGCCATCGGATATGATGAATACGATATGTCTGCGGAGGATTTGATCCCGGATGACGATATCGTTGTGACCATGACCAATTTTGGCTATATTAAGAGAATGTCCAGCGATAATTTCAAGAGCCAGAACCGCGGCGGCAAGGGAATCAAGGGCATGCAGACTATTGAGGAAGATTATATCGAAGATCTGCTGATGACCACAACCCATCATTATGTGATGTTCTTTACCAACAAGGGACGCGTATACCGCTTGAAAGGATATGAGATTCCGGAGGCAGGACGCACTGCCAGAGGTACTGCCATCGTGAATCTGCTTCCGCTGATGCCAGGCGAGAAGATCACATCCATCGTTCCTATGAAGGAGATCGATGATGAGAAATATCTCTTCATGGCAACCCGCAATGGTATGGTTAAGAAGACTCCGATGAAGGAATACAGCAATGTCCGCAAGAACGGTCTTCAGGCGATTGTACTTCGTGATGACGATGAATTGATCGAAGTTAAGGCTACCGATAATACCGAAGATATTTTCCTGATCACAAAGAAAGGTATGTGTATCCGATTCCATGAGACCGATGTCCGCGTGACAGGCCGTGTTTCCATGGGGGTTATCGGCATGAAGTTTGACGAAGGCGATGAAGTCATCGGTATGCAGATGGCCAGCCAGGGAGAATGCCTGCTGGTAGTATCGGAAAATGGTTATGGAAAACGCACTCCGATTGATGAATTTACAGCCCAGAACCGTGGCGGCAAGGGCGTGCGCTGCTATAAGATCATCGACAAAACCGGTGATTTGGTGGGTGCAAAGCTGGTAGATAATGAGCGCAAGATCATGCTGATTACCAATGAAGGCATTATCATCAAGATGGCAGTCAGCGACATCTCGATTATCGGACGCAATACCTCCGGTGTGAAGCTGATGAGTATTGATGCTGAATCCGGCATAGCAGTTGCAAGCATCGCCAAGGTGCGGGAGAGCGACAAGGATGAGGATGAAGAAGACGAACTTCTGGAGGAACAGGACGGAGAAGAAACCGAATCTGAGAATATGGAAGAATAAAAGTTACAGTTCAGTCTTTAGCTGATTTGGCTAAACTGTAACGAATAAAAAGTAAAAAAGATCAGATATTCTTGATCTTTGAAAAGAAAATCATAAAAAAAGAGAACATCCGGCAATTCATAAACTGGAATTAGCGGGTGTTCTCTTTTTGATCTTTATAAGGCGCAGTATTTTAACAGCGTCACAGCGTCGTTTCTCTCTGAATGAGGCGGCACTTGAATTCCTGGTAGGTAAATTCAGATTCACGGTTTTCGATCATAGCAAGAAGAAGTTTGGCAGCATACTCGCCCATTTGATCGTAGGGAATATCAATGCCGCTGATAGAAGGATAGTCCATTTCATAGAAATTCACCTCGTTCAGGAAGATATGGCGAATTCTCTGAGGGATGGAAAAGCCTGTTTTTAATATTTCACGCTGCAGCAGCAGTCCAATGTCGTAGTTTTGAGAAATGGCAAGATCAAAACTGCGGTTTTCCATGTATTTAGCTAAAAATTGCTGCAAATGAATCAGATCACGATCCTTGATAGGGCAGATCACGTGCTCCAGGTGGCAGTTCGGTGCCGTCCGGCGAAGCAGGGATTCAAAAAGCGGATATTTATTATTAACTAAAAGACCGTCATTGCTGATGGAAAAATACCGCACTTCGCGGATTCCCTTTTCCAGACAGAAGGAGGCACATTCCTGCAGGGCATATTCAAATGCATGGGGGAACGGTGTTTTTTTTGAGAAAACCCCGTCCATACAGATAACCACATAAGGAATATGATTTTCATCGGCCGGTTTTGTAAAAGCAGCGTGATCATCGTTGGAAATAAAAATGAGTCCATCGATCACGTTGGAATAATAGCTTTTGACATAATCCGGAGAAGAATCCATATCATCCATTTCATTGAAAATCGTGATGGTATAGTCAATCTGGGACAGGTACTGGCTGATTCCGGTAAAAGCATTTAAGAAAGCCTGGCGGCTGTAATCCTTTGCACATACAATTCCGATGGATGTACAGTTTTTGGTCCGCATGCTTTTGGCGGAAGCATTGGGATAGTAGTGAAGTGCTTCAACGGCATCTAAAACCTTGCGTCTGGTTTCCTCACTGATCTTCTGATTCTGGCGATTATTGATCACATAAGATACAGTCGCCTGAGAGACTCCGCAGAGTTTTGCGATGTCTTTTGCAGTAACATTTTTTTTCATAATTTTGTAGACTCCTTATAACACTTTTACAGTTTATTAAATTTCTCTAAAAATGTCTATAGAAATTCACTAAAATACACAATAATTTAATATTGCTAAAAAAACAATTGAAATGCCGATCCTTTTGTGATATTCTAACAATACAAAATTCACTTATACGTATAAGTTAGGAATGGAGGAAAAAATGGGAAAAGCAAACGAACAAGCAAAAGATAAGCCTTCGTTATTAAACCGCTGGCTGAACGGAATTGAGAAAGTTGGAAATAAACTTCCGCATCCGATTTCTATTTTTGCAATTTTAGTTCTCTTTGTTATCGTTCTTTCTGCTGTCTGTGAGATGGCTGGAGTTTCGGCAACAGGTGAACTGGTTAACCGTTCTAAGGGAGTCGTAGAGACTCAGACGGTTCAGGCTGTCAGCCTTTTGAATGGTGAGGGGCTTGTGTACATGCTGACACATGCAATCACTAACTTTACAGGATTCGCTCCTTTGGGAGTTGTCCTGGTAGCTATGTTTGGTATCGGACTTCTGGAGGACAGTGGTTTAATCGGAGGAGCATTAAAGTCTGCTGTAGAGGTTACTCCGGCTAAGTTAATTACTCCGATGATCGTATTCTTAGGCGTTATGTCCAACTTGGCTGACGCAGTTGGATACATCGTTCTGATTCCGATTGCTGCACTGATGTTTATGGCATACAATCGTCATCCGGTAGTTGGTATGGCAGCAGCATTTGCAGGTGTATCCGGTGGTTTCTCTGCAAACTTATTAATCGGTACTCTGGATCCGCTTCTTTGCGGTATTACCAACGAGGCTGTAAAGATGGTAGACCCGACTTATGTAGTTGAGCCGACCGGAAACTGGTACTTCATGATGGTATCTACCTTCCTGATCACAATCTTAGGTACTATCATCACTGAGAAAGTCGTTGCACCGCGTTTTGGTGAGTATCACGGCAATGGGGAAGAGAATGAAACAAGCTCTGAGTATAAATTAAACGACCAGGAAAGAAAAGCTCTGAAAGTAGCTGGTTTAACCTTACTGGTTATGATTCTGGTTCTGGTAGCTTTCTGTCTCCCGGCTAACTCTGTTATGAGAGCTGAGGATGGAACACTGTTAGGAAACTCTCCGTTTATGGAGGGCATCATCCCGATTATCACTGTACTTTTCTTCGTACCGTCTGTTGTATATGGTCATATGACTGGTGTATATCACGGAGAGAAGGATGTCTGCAACGCTATGGGACGTGCCATGGGAACCATGAGCTCCTACATCGCTCTGACCTTTGTGGCAGCACAGTTTATTAACTTCTTTGGTTATACCAAATTAGGAACGATCCTTGCATTAAAGGGAGCTGAGTTCTTTAGAAGCTCTGGTATTGGAACTATCCCGACCATGATCTTATTCGTTCTTTTTGCAGCCTTCATCAACCTGTTTATGGGTTCTGCATCTGCAAAATGGGCTCTGATCGCGCCTGTATTCGTACCGATGTTCATGCTGTTAGGTTACACACCGGAGTTCGCTCAGGTTGCTTACCGTATCGGTGACTCCTGTACAAACGTTATCACTCCGATGATGTCCTATTTCGCAATGATTATCGTATTCATGAAGAAATACGATAAAGAGGCTGGTATCGGAACTTTGGTTTCCACCATGCTTCCGTACAGTATCTGCTTCCTGATTGGATGGAGTATCCTGTTAGTATTATGGATCGTACTTAACCTTCCGTTAGGACCGGGTGTTGGAATGTTTCTTGGCTAATGGGGTTGAATCGTTACGATAATTTAAATAACTAGAATTAAGATGTACTCTGGGAATGTTTTATGCGGAATGCATAGACATTCCAGGAGTACATATTTTTTCAAAAAAATTGCATGAAGGAGGAAATAATGAACCAGACAAATATAAAAATTGGACAATTAAGAGATCGCATGAAAGAACTGGGAATCGATGCATACCTGGTTCCGACTGCGGATTTTCATGAATCTGAGTATGTAGGTGAATTCTTTAAATGCCGTCACTTCCTGACCGGTTTCAACGGAACCGCTGGAACGGCTGTTATCACTATGGACAAAGCCGGACTCTGGACAGACGGAAGATACTTTGTACAGGCAGAAGAGCAGCTTTCAGGCAGTGAGATCAAATTATACCGCATGGGTGAACCTGAATTCCCGACTCTGGACGAGTTTTTAGAGGAGGAGCTTCCGGTTGATGGATGCCTTGGATTTGATGGCCGTGTTGTAAACTCTGAGCTGGGGTATGGTCTTCAGAACTTACTGCAGGAAAAAAATGTAACAATCAACTGCAGCAAGGATCTGGTAGGTGAGATCTGGACTTCCCGTCCGGCTATGTCCTGCGAGCCTATCTGGAGCCTGGATGTAAAATATGCCGGAAAGAGTACCGTAGAGAAACTTTCAGATCTTCGTGATGCCATGAAGAAAAATAAAGCACAGATTCATCTGATGACGGCTCTGGATGAAATTGCATGGTTATTCAACCTTCGTGGAAACGATATTGTAAATAACCCGGTATTTCTGTCCTATGCACTTATTACACAGGATGAAGCCTATTTATACGTACAGAAAGAAACTATCAAAGAAGATACTAAGATGGGAAAAGAGGTTTGTGCGGCTTTAGCTGAGGCAAAGGTTCAGGTAAAAGAGTATGCGGAATTCTTACAGGATGTGGCAGCCCTGAAGAATGAGAAGATTCTTCTGGAACGCAAGAAAGCAAGCTTTGCTGTATGCGAGAGCATTGATGCTTCCTGCCGTATTATAGACGAGATGAATCCTTGTGCGACCATGAAGGCTGTTAAGAATGCGACCGAGATCGAAAATATGCGTAAGGCCCATTTAAAAGATGGTATAGCTGTTACCAAGTTTATGTACTGGCTGAAGCATACCATCGGAACCTGCGATATGACAGAGATGACAGCGGCTCATAAAATTGAAGAACTGCGAGCAGAGCAGGGCAACTATATCGAGCCAAGTTTCGTAACCATTGCCGCTTACAAGGAAAATGCAGCAATGTGCCATTATCATCCAAGCGATGAGGTATGCAAGAAATTAAAACCGGAAGGTCTTCTGCTGGTAGATTCCGGCGGACAGTATTTAGAGGGAACTACTGATATCACAAGAACCTATGCGTTAGGACCTCTGACCGAGAAGGAAAAAGAGTACTACACAATCGTAGCAGCCGCTATGCTGAAGGTATCAATCATGAAGTTCCTTCACGGCTGCCGGGGAATCAACTTAGACTACACCATCCGTGAAGCATTCTGGAAACGTGGTCTTGATTTTGCACATGGTACTGGACATGGTGTTGGATATCTTTCTAACGTACATGAGAGACCGAACGGACTGCGCTGGAAAGTTGTTCCGGAGCGTCAGGACAGCGCTGTGATCGAGCCGGGCATGATCTGCTCCGATGAGCCGGGGCTGTATTTTGCAGGCGATTTCGGAACCAGAACAGAGAACTTGATCTTATGTGTCGAGGATGAGAAGAATGAGTACGGACAGTTCCTGAAGTTCGAATTCCTGACCAAGGCGCCGATTGACTTAGAGGCACTGGATATACGTTTCATGGATGACGCGGATATCGAGCGTTTAAATACATACCATAAAGACGTATACGAAACCATTTCTCCGTACATGAATGACGAAGAAAAAGAGTGGTTAAAACACGTGACAAGAGAAATTTCAAGATAATATGATGTTACAGTTCAGCCATGCACTGGTTTGAATGAATATGGAAACAAGAAGATGTCATGGCTGAACTGTAACAATATAATACCTCCTGAATAGATAGAAATAAATTCAAGTCGAACGTCCGTGAGACTTGGCGCGTGATTCTGGTCAGCAAAGCTGGCATATTCCTATCAGAATCACTGCGCATGAGATCAAAATCTATTCAGGGGGTATTTTTATTACATCTATTCAGAAATGATTGCAAGATTATTTAATTTCTATTATGATGATATAAGAGTCAGTAATAGATAAAACAGAGCGGTTCTGTCAGCAGGGGCAGACAAAAATTTCATGGAAGAAGGGTAGTTTTCAAATGAGAAGAATCAATGTTGAAACCATTACACAGAATATCAAAGAAATGTGCATTGAGGCCAACCATTTTCTGTCACCGGATATGAAAAAAGTGTTTGATGAGGCGGCAGCGAGTGAAGAATCTCCATTGGGACGTCAGATTTTAGGCCAGCTGGAAGAAAACTTATGTATCGCTGGTGAGGAGATGATTCCGATCTGCCAGGATACCGGAATGGCAGTTGTGTTTATCAAGGTAGGACAGGATGTACATCTGATCGGCGGTTCTCTGACTGATGCTATCAATGAGGGCGTGCGCCAGGGATATGTAGACGGATATCTCCGTAAATCCGTGGTTAAGGATCCGATTTACCGTGAGAATACGAAGGATAATACACCGGCTATCATTCATTATGAGATCGTAGAGGGTGAGCAGGTAGAGATCACGGTGGCTCCGAAGGGGTTCGGAAGTGAAAATATGAGCCGTATATTCATGCTGAAACCGGCAGATGGAATTGAAGGAGTCAAGGATGCTATTCTGACAGCGGTGCGGGATGCGGGACCGAATGCCTGTCCTCCGATGGTAGTAGGTGTCGGAATCGGTGGAACCTTTGAAAAGTGTGCAGAGATGGCGAAGCACGCGCTGACCAGAAATCTGGAAGAGGAATCACCGGTTGAGTATGTGTGTGATCTGGAAAAAGAAATGCTTGAAAAGATCAATAACCTTGGAATCGGTCCTGGCGGTTTAGGCGGACGGACAACCGCCCTGGCTGTCAATATTGAAACCTACCCGACCCATATTGCAGGGCTGCCGGTAGGCATCAATATCTGCTGTCATGTAAACCGTCATGCGCACAGAGTGATTTGATGAATATTTTTAGGATTGCGAAAGTGCGAAGCACATAGCAATCCGGTATCAAAAGGGGAAAAATCTCTTGTGACCCAAACATCGTTTGATAGTATAAAGAATGTACTCTCGGAGTTTTTCCTGCACAAAAAGATACCGAGAGTACATAAGATAGATTTGGAGGAAAATATGGATAGAACAATCACAGCTCCAATTGACAGGGAGACATTAAAAAGCCTGCATGCAGGTGATTATGTATATATAAGCGGAACCATCTATACGGCACGTGATGCAGCTCATAAGCGCATGATAGAGACGCTGGATGAAGGAAGAGAACTTCCCCTTGATATGAAAGATAATGTAATTTATTATATGGGACCGTCACCGGCCAGAGAGGGCCGTCCGATTGGTTCTGCAGGTCCGACCACAGCCAGCCGTATGGATAAATATACTCCAAGACTTCTGGATCTCGGCATGGGAGCCATGATCGGAAAAGGAAAGAGAAGCCAGGCAGTCATCGATGCCATCGTTCGCAATGGTGCCGTTTATTTTGCGGCAGTGGGCGGAGCCGGAGCAATTCTTTCAAAGTGCATTAAGGAATCGGAAGTGATTGCATACGACGATCTGGGAACAGAGGCGATCCGAAAATTGACGGTAGAAAATATGCCTATGATCGTGGTAATTGATTCCGAAGGAAACAATCTTTACGAGACCGCAGTAAAGGAATATCAGAGATAGGATAATAAGATATCAGATGTGGGATGACTCCCATCCCGCAGCAAGAATGCAGATGCATTTTAGAGTTTTATGAAGAGAGGTTATTTGCTGTTTGGCAAATAACCTCTTTGTCGTGAAGAATAAAGGTAACTGTGAACAGCTATAAATAAAGTTATAATTGATAGAGATAAACCATGATTGGCATGGTTATCATACAGAATAGAGTGGTAATTACGTTAATGGCACCAGCATAGCGGGCATCTTTTCCATATACCTGGGCCATCTGCGTGATTGTGGAGGCGGATGGGGTGATTGTGGCTAACAGGGTGACAAGCAGAATTTGTGAACCATTCTCAGCAAAAGAAGCAAGGCCGCTGAATTTAAGAAGTAAAATTGTCAAAAGCGGTACACCGATGAGCCGCAGAATCGTGACAAGTCCAATATGGGGAAAAGCCAGAATTTCCTGGGGCGTGGTTCCGGCAATCAGCATTCCTGAGATCAGCATGGCCAAAGGACCAATCATGCTTCCCAGGGAGTGGACAGCGCTGTCCACTGGATCGGGAAGTGAAATCTGTGCCAAAAATAGAAAAATACCGAATAAAATGGCAATCATATTTGTATTTGTTATGATTTTTTTAAAATCAGGCTTCTTTTCTTCACAGATCATCATTTTACCATGGCTCCAGAGAAGAAAAAGCTGTACAGAGACGTAGGCACTGGAATAAATAACCCAGTCAGGTCCTAGAATAGAGGAAACAAGCGGTATAACAAGATTTCCTGCATTAGAGTAGATGATAGAGGCTTTTTCGACTCCGTTAAGATGAAGAAGAGGTCCTATAAAGTAAAAAAGGACAATCAGGATGAGATGGATCAATACAGCAGCAGCCACTGCCAAAAGAAGCCCATTTAGGATGGAAGGGCTGCAGCTGACCTGAAAAGCAGATAAAATCGAACAGGGGACTACGATATAGACAGACAGGCGTGAGAGAATGCGGCTGTCATCTGAGCGGCAAATGCCAGTCTTTACCAAAACAAAGCCTAAAAACATGACGATAAATAATGCCGCAATTTTACCAACTAAAATTCCAATGGACATAATACTTTTGCTACCTCCTCATAACAGGGCATAGAGACAGAATATTTTTTTGCAAGTCGGAGTGGCTCCATGACAAGTCCGTCCAGTTCCGATGGTTTTCCTTCCATTATGTCACGTTGCATGGAAGTGGTGGCATCGGCAGATAAGTTGGAAAGAATTTCCAGATTTATTTTTACATAGTCTTTTTCAAAGGGATATCCCATGGCAGCAGCCAGAGCGCTGATTTCACGAATCATGGATTTAAATAATTCACGGGCAGGTCCTTCCTTTTGAAAATCTCCGGCCACGGCATGAAGGTAGACTCCGGCAGCTCCGATAGGGGAGACATAGGAAAATTTCTCCAAAGCATCCCTTTGGATATGGGTGGATAAAACTCCATCGATACCGCTTTCGCAAAGATCCGATTGAATGGCTGATAAAATCGGAGAAATATAGGAAGGATCCCTGGGACCGAAGACAACCCTTAAGATAGGACCGTGCTGAACCAGAACACCGGGATGTTCTAAGGATGCAGAAACATAGATGCATCCATCCAGAACGGTACAATCCGGTAATTCTTTCTGCATTCTGGCACCGGTTCCATATATATTTAAGATGGGAATAATAATTGTGCGGGGACCAGCGGTCTGTCGGATAAAAGGAAGGACGGAATCAAGGGAATATTCTTTTACGCATATAAAGATAACCTCCGGAGCCAGGGAAAGAGCACAGGATTCTTCCATGGATAATGCACGAACCTCAAGATGTTCTTCCGTCTGATCCCAGAGATGTCGAATGATGAGACCGTTATTACGCATAGCGTCAAGGTTGGAACCACGGGCAATGAATGTAACATCTTTTCCGGCTTTTGTGAGCGTGGCTCCAAGAATTCCTCCGGTACCGCCGGCTCCCAGGATCATATATTTTAAATTCATAAAAAACTCCTTTCTGAATCCTAATCTGGATTGCTTCGTGCGATGCGATGCACTCCTGCAATCCGCCAAAACATCTCGCTAAGTGCTTATAGTATCATATCATAAAATATATTGAAAAATGGTGGTTTAAAGGAAATAAAAAAAAAGAAAAAACCTGGATAAATTTGCTTGACATTTTAAATTTTCTTTGATACAATGAGATACGCGTATGACAAAGAAATGCGTTAAGATGCAATTGAATATTTTTTTTATTACTGCGGAGAAATACTCAAGAGGCCGAAGAGGCGCCCCTGCTAAGGGTGTAGGTCGGGCAACCGGCGCGAGGGTTCAAATCCCTCTTTCTCCGTTTCTTTTTTTAAAAAAGCTAGAAAAAATAAAAACAAAAAAGTGCTTGACACTGATGAGTTTTCGTGATAAACTAGCTGAGCTGTTGAAGAAACGGCGCTTTTGAAAAAGAAAAACAAAAAATAAATTAAAAAAGTTGTTGACAAGCAAGAATGCCTATGATAAAATATATGAGCTGTCGCTGAGACAACAAAGAACCTTGAAAACTGAACAGTATGTAAAACCCTGA
>ULRL01059576.1_pt1 | contig 14249 bp, 9 predicted proteins | sample 1955391 | NCBI WGS metagenome assembly ULRL01 (sample SAMEA4835681, study PRJEB28245) | human gut metagenome | biome: gut microbiome; material: fecal sample | place: Denmark | collected 2008
GAGATCCAAAATAATCCCATCTGCCGATGAAATGCCAATGCTTTTCAGTTCCTTTACCATATTGCAGTAATTGCTGCGAATAATAGTAACTTTATCTCCAAACTCCCCTAATCGCTCCTTTGCCGCTTCGATCGCAGCTGCATCCTGATCAATGCCGATCAGCCTTCCTTTATCCGAAAGATGTCTGCATATTTCATAAGAATGCCCTCCGCCACCTAACGTGCCGTCCACGTATATGCCGTCCGGTTTGATCTGCAAAGCTTCAATGCTTTCCTTCAATAGTACAGATTTGTGTTTAAATTCCATATTGTCCTCCCCAGGCTATATGCAAAGTCCCAAATCCGACATCTGCTCTGCAATATCGTCCATGTTATCGCAGGAATTATTTTCCATCCATTTGGTTTTGCTCCATATTTCAATCCTGTTTAACATACCGGCAAGCACTACATCTTTCTCAAGACCTGCAAATTCTCTCAGCGGTAACGGTAAGAGAATTCTCCCCTGCCTGTCCAGTTCACATGGTGTAGCTCCCGCCACAAAAAACCGGGAGAACTGCCGTGCATTTTTGTTTGTAAGCGGTAATGCTTTTAATTTTTCTTCAAAGATCTGCCATTCATTTCCCGGAAATACAAATAAACATCCATCCAAACCTTTCGTAACGATAAACTCATTTTTCAGTTCTTCTCTGAATCTGGAAGGGATGATCAGTCTGCCTTTGGCATCAACTGTATGATTGTATTCGCCCATGAACATACGGCACACCCTCTTTCGTGCTGTGGCTGTGGTTTTCACTCCATTTTTTACCACTATGCACCATTCTTTACCACTTATGTGTTAATAATATCCCAAAGCACATAAAAAGGCAAGTGTTTCTTGGCGTTATTTTTTATTTTTTTCTGTACATTTCCGCTTTTTTTCACCGTTGTTTGTCACAGATATGTCACCAATCGTAAAAGAATACCGCCGTATTCTTTTGCGAATTACGACGGTATTCTTTTTCGGCTTTCGGAAAAGCAGTCGTTATTTTCTTTCTGCCGTTCTGAAAATATTTCTCAGTTTATTATTTTTTCTTTGCTGCTTTTATTTTTACTGCTTTTGTTGTCTTTGCAGGACTATAGGTTTTCTTTTTCACTGTCACGATACGGTAATAGTATTTCATTCCTTTTTTCAGTCCTTTTTTGTCGGTGTATGTGCATTTCGTTCCTTTTTTCAGCACTGCGATCCTCTGATAGCTGCCATTTTTCTTTGTGGAACGATATAGCAGATAACCGGTTGCCCCCTTCACTTTCTTCCAGCTCAGAACTACGGTTTTGTCCGTTTTGGCTTTTGCCGTCACTTTTGTGGTCGCTTTTGGAAGTGTAATCTTCTTTGCACTGCCCTCTTTGCCGGTCAGACTGCCTTTGATGGCTTTTGCATAGTAGGAAGACGTTCCGCTTACCGGATTCTGATCCAAGAATACGGTTCCGGATGTCTGACCGATCATCGTCACTTTGCTTCCCTTTTTGCGGTAGATCTGATAGCCGGTTGCACCCTGTACTGCCTCAACGGTGATCTGCACTGCCGTCATCTTTTTCTTGGCAATGCTTTTAACGCTTACGATCTGCGGAGCCTGAATGGTTTCTGAAGGTGTCGGCTTCGGATCCGGGGTCGGATTTGGCTTTGGTTCTGGCTTTGGATCAATGTCCGGAAGCGGATCCGGGGTTGGTGTTTCACCGCTGCCCCATGCTCCGTCTGCCAGGCTTCTCGGATATTTCTCCGTTGCAGCAGTGGCATCGTCTTTGTAGCTGACTACCTCAAAGTCTGCGGTATTGTTGTTCGTATCTGCAAATCCGATACGGCGAATCGCTTTCTGCTTGCTGATCGTACCGTCTAAAAGTGCACTTCCTTCTACATTTCCTTCGTTTACGGAAACGGCATCTTCGACTTTATTTCCTTTATAAAGCGTTATCTGATATCTCTTATTGTCAATCGTCTGTATCCATTCCTGGTCAAATTTGCTTACCGTAAACTTGATCAGATCCGGTGTGGATGTATCCTGCTGTTCACATCGGATCAGATAGGACGTATGGGACGGTACGCTTCCGGAAAGTGCAAGTTTTACTTCCTGCGGTGTATTACTCTTGCCGTTTGAAAGATATCCGATGCTGTAACCTTCCAGTGAGATTGCATTGTCCGTCGGATTGTAAAGTTCGATAAAGCTGTGGCTTACCGGTGTGCTGTCATTGGCACCGCCGCCGTATACCTGATTGATGATCAGATGATCGTTTTTCAATTCTTCTTTGATCACGGCATCGGTCGGTGCACTGACAAGGCTTCCTGTTTCTATGGAGCTTGTCACTGCAACGGTGATCACTTTTCCGATTTCCGCCTCTGTCAGTGTATAGTTCTCTCCGTTTGCACCCTCGATTGCTTTTCCGTCTGCCATCCACTGGTAAGACAGTGTTCCGCTGTTATTGGAATCCTGTACGCCAGCACTTAAAACGGCACCGACCTTTGCCTCGCCGCTGACCGTAACCTTTCCGGTCAGTTTTTCTGCGGCGATCGCCTTTGTGAAATCAACATAATTGCTCAAAGATCCGCCGGAAAGCAGATTGCCGGAGGCATCCATGCCTCGTACCTGTACGGTGTTCAGTCCGCCCTCTGTCCTGGTCAGAAGATCATCGGATACTTCAAAAACAGCTTTGCCATTTTCTACGGTCACGGTTGCACCAAGCACACCATTTACATAGAAGCCGACTTTTTTGATGCTGTTATTGTTTTTAACCTCTGCCGTCAGAAGTACTTTTCCTGCTGCTGAAGTTGTCTCTGTCACAGAGATTGCAGAAGATGCCCTGTACTTTCCAAGAGAAGCAAGCAGCGTATCTACACTGGTGAACTGCTGATCCATCCAGTCCAGACGGTTCTTCAGGAAGGTGCGAAGCCGTTCCACTTCACTCTCAAATGTAGAGCGATGCATCAGATAGCCCGCCTGATAATTGGCATTTCCGGATTCCAGCAGATATTCTTTCTGCTGATCCAGGATACCGCCTGTCTTTACAATGTCCTCAAAATTCTGACGGTTTTCTTTGTAACATTCGTAAAGTTTCGTTACAAAATACGGATCTCCGATCAGCGTCTTATACCAGGAATTTGCCTGTGCTTCTGCCGACCTTGTCACGACCATCCATGCCCGGTAATTGCTGGTCTCCCCGGCACTGATCTGGCTGTTGGAGGTCCAGTCCATATCCCATACCGGTCCGATAAAGAGCTTTCCGCCGAGGTCTTTGTACATGTAGGTACTCTTTTTCATGGTTTCCGTGTTCCAGTAAAATTCATTTAACATCAGATAACGGACCAGAGAATCCAGATCCACCAGATCGGTGTAGTGCTTCTTCTCTCCATTGTAGATCGTATAATAATCCTCGGAATTGATACTGTCCTCGACAGCCTGTACATAGTTCTGCGCCGCTGTAAACAGCTCGGTGTTCGTATTGGCAAACTCCGGATTTTTGAACATGATCGGCTGATTTTTCTTTGTATGGAATTTTGAGACTTCGTCATAATATGCATCCAGCTCAAACAGATATCCGCCGGATACGTCTATCTTTCCGCTGGAATCTTTCGGAAGATCTGTGTAGTAATCTTCAATCTGATAAGTTTTTCCATTATAACTGAGGCTTCCGCTGGTGATCCATTCCAGATGTTCAGTCATATAATCTTCCAGTGCATCCTTTGCGTCACCCTTGATGCCTTCTTTTTTGGCGATCGCCTTTGCCGCATCACTTGCCACATCTTCCCAGTTGTGGATATTCACTCTGGATTTATCAATCCTTACGTTTCCTACCAGTTGATAATTTCCGGCGTAGACACCGTTCAGGATCACTTCTACATTGGTGGATTTCAGATAGACCATACCCATCTTTCCGGACAGGTCGTAGGATGTCTTGTTACGCAGCAGAGACTCATCCATATAGTTTGCCAGAAGTGCCCAGTGTTTGCTGTTGCCAAATCCGAGCAGATTGGTTTTGGAATCCAGTTTGATCTTATATGGAAGTTTGGAATATCCCATATTCCAGGTACTGTTTCCACGACCGCGGATGGAAATACCGCCGTCATAAAGCGTAGTGTTCGTGCTGTTAAAGCTGTCATTGCCCTGGATCTTCATGGTTGCCTGTTTGTAGGTCTCTTTGCTTGTAATGCCATATCCATCTTTCGTATTGATATAGACAACCGGAAGTTTGCTGCAGTAGATCTTTTTCTCTGCCACGGTCGCTCCGGTACTTTTCAGGCTCGCACGCACTGTGATAAAGGTATTGAGATCCGCACTTGTTGGTGTATAACTATCACTGTCTGATAGAGTACTCTTATCTTTCTGCCATACATAAGTAAACTCGGTATCTGCCGGTGCATTTTTTACAGAAGCTTTCATCAGCTGTCCCGGCTTTGCATACTCCCGGTCAAATTCAATCTCCAGATCAGATTTGACGGTTACTTTGACCATCTTTGTCTTTTGTGTCTTCGATGTGGTCGCAGTCAGCGTCACTTCGGTATCTGCCAGCACGCCTTTTACCTCTGCCCTGCTTCCGTTTATTGTGATCACATCCGGATTGCTGCTGCTCCAGCTGATCGTCTCTTCTCCGTCTTCTCCTGCGTAAGTCAGCGGCAGGGTGAAATCTTTGGTGACAGAAGATGCTTTGTCACCGTCCGCAAACGTCGGTGACGGGATCGGCACCACTACTTTTCCGTCCGTAACTTTTGGCATAACCTGACCGGATTTGGAAATATACCAGTAATCCGCACCAAGTTTTTCTGCCAGTGCTTCACTTTTCAGGTCACTTTCACTGACGGAACCGCCCTCCGTATAGGCAACTCCGCTGCCTTCCAGATAATAACAGCCTGTAATATTTGCTGTGTTGGAGGACGCTGCTGTATTCTGGCTGTAGCCATTGATCGCATAACCGCCGGAACCTTTGTATGTCACAGTTCCGATATTCAGACAGGAAGTAAGGCTTCCGATCTCACCACCCTGATAAATCCTTCCGATGATGCCGCCACACCGCACCGGTGGTGTGGAAACTGCAGATGTCACATTGACAGAAGCCGCATTGTAAAGGTTGCTCATATGTACACCTGCCGTGTTATTGCGTGACTGACCAATGATACCGCCTACGCCGATCAGGTCACCGCCGTTGTTTGCCGTCACTTCGATGCTGCCGCCCAGCACAGCAACGTTGTCGATCTTTACAAATCCGTCGGCATCTGCTGCCAGCGTGCCGATCGTATCTCCGCCGCCAAGATTATGGCTGATGGATACATCTGTAAATACAATATTTTTCACTTCCGCATAATCCGATGCATCATCGCTTCCGAGCATTGCAAACAGTCCGGACTGACTGATGCGGTAACCGCTGTTGTTTGATCCGTCACACTGGATCGTAAGCCCGGAGATCACATGACCGGCTCCGTCAAACGTACCGTTAAAAACACGTTCACCGGAAACGAGGGCATACTGACTGCCGCCGCTTCCTCCGATCGGTGTCCAGTCACTGCCGGAAAGATCGATATCATCGGTGAGCACATAGTCCCCGTCCATCGGATAGTCCTTGTCTTTGCCTATTTTTTTCAGCTCGTCTGCATTTGAAATCCCTATCTGCCCCGATGCTTCTGCCGCATGGACCTGCCACGATCCCGGAACGATCGTCATACTGGAAACGGTCATCACCAATGCCAGCCCGGTCGCAAGACTCCTCCTTAACAATTTTTGTACTTTTTTCATTTCTACCTCCTGATTTTTTACTCTCTCTTTGTTGTTTTTTACTAATATTTTCATTCTACCACAGGTATTTTTGTTTGTCATGTGAATTTTAGCTGAAAATATCCTGAAATACTTCGCCTGGCATTTTATATGATATGATGCCAGGGTCAAAAGGTCTAAATCCACATGAGCTTGCTCATAGGTGGATGAAAGACCTTGGGACCCGACCCGATATGAGCATAAAAGTGGGATGATAATCCCACGATATTCGAATACTGGGGCGGATTGTGGGAGTGCAACGCACGGAACAATCCGTAGGCATCATAGTTGGGGACTTTTGACACCCACATCATGATATTGAGGTCACAGAAAATTTTTCTTACATTTCCGTACACAAAACAAAAAAGCCGGAATATCTTTTATATATTCCAGCCTTTCTTATCTTTTTCATTTCAGCTATCCTTACACCTGAGCCAGGTCAATATACTGCTCGATCAGCTGATCGACTTTGATATTCTGACGATAGATCTCTTCGGCGTTTCCGGACAGAATGATCTCATCCAGTTTTCTTCGCTCACACTCAATACTTTCTTTGATTTTTTCCACTTCGCTGCGTATTTCGTTCATTTTACTCATCGTACATCCCTCAATCTTTCTGTGCTTTTACACGGTTTTTTTTGCCGTGCATCTTTTTCGTTGAATCAATATTACTGCGATGGAGACAATGGCTACCACTGCGGAAAGCACCTGCGATACCGGAAGTTTGATCCCCGGAAGCAGAAGCTGATCCGTACGGAGTCCCTCAATCCAGAATCTTCCGATTCCGTAGCCTGCAAGATAAAGTAAAAATATCTCGCCGTCAAACTTCTTATGCTTCGTAAAAAGCAACAGCAGCAGCAGAACGCCAATATTCCAAAGATTTTCGTATAAAAAAGTCGGGTGCACCTGAATATACTGTACGCCGTCGATCGTCTGCAGGTGCTCCATCATCTCCTGCGTGACATCGGAACTGCGTACGGCATTCAGTGGCAGCTGCATCGCAAACAGACCATTTGTATAGCCGCCGAAAGCCTCTCTGTTGAAAAAGTTGCCCCAGCGACCGATGATCTGTCCCAAAACCAGCCCGACACATGCGGTGTCTGCCATCAGCCAGAAATTTTGTTTTTTTATTTTTACATATACATAAAATGTAATCACTGCCGCGATCACACCGCCGAATATCGCCAGTCCGCCTTCCCGGAAATACAGAATGTGGATCAGATTGTCTTTGTACTGATCCCAGGAAAAGATAACATAATACGCTCTCGCCCCGATCAGTGCGATCGGGATCGCATAGAGTGCCACATCAAAATACTGATCCGGATTCTGGTTTGTTTTCTTCGCCACCCACATGGCGATGCACAGACCCAGAATCATTCCGCATGCGATGATCATACCGTAATAGGCAATCTCAAAGCCACCGATGCTGATCGACTTTCCGACATTTGATAAATGAATCCCAAGATTTGGAAAATTTATGGATGTATTCATAACATCACCTCTTTATTTTTCCAATTATACATTGAAGCGGAACAGAACAACATCTCCGTCTTTGACTACGTAATCTTTGCCTTCCAATCCTACCAGTCCTTTTTCTTTTGCTGCAGAATAGCTTCCGCAATCCAGAAGATCCTGATAATTGACTACCTCGGCACGGATGAATCCACGTTCAAAATCGGAATGGATCTTGCCTGCCGCCTGCGGTGCCTTTGTTCCTTTTTTGATCGTCCAGGCTCTTGTCTCAGTCTCACCTGCAGTCAGGTAACTGATCAGGCCTAACAGACTGTAGCTTGCTTTGATCAGTTTCTCCAGTCCGGACTCTTTTAATCCCAGATCTTCGAGGAACATTTTTCTTTCATCCTCATCCAGTTCAGAAATCTCCTGCTCGATCTGTGCACAGATCACAAATACTTCACTGCCGTTCTTAGCTGCAAAATCCCGGACTGCCTGCACATAAGCGTTGGATGCTCCATCATCTGCCAGATCATCTTCAGATACGTTTGCCGCATAGATCACCGGTTTTGCAGTCAGAAGATTGTACTCTGCAAACCATGCTTCCTCATCCTCATCCTGAAGTTCAAATCCGATCGCCAGATTCCCTTCTTCCAGATATGCTTTTAATCTCTGCAGGAAATCCACTTCTTTTGCAAGCTTCTTATCATTTCTTGCACCTCTGCTGCTCTTTGCGATCCTTCTCTCCAGGATCTCGATATCAGAAAAGATCAGCTCCAGGTTGATCGTATCAATATCTCTTGTCGGATCTACGCTTCCGTCTACATGGATCACATTGGTATCCTCAAAGCAGCGGACAACATGCACGATCGCATCAACTTCACGGATATTTGCCAGGAATTGATTTCCAAGTCCCTCTCCTTTGGATGCTCCTTTTACCAGACCTGCGATATCTACAAACTCGATCACAGCCGGTGTCACTTTTGCTGAGTGATACAGATCTGCTAAAAGATTCAGCCTTTCATCCGGAACGGTTACGATACCGACATTTGGGTCGATCGTACAGAACGGATAGTTTGCGGACTCTGCTCCCGCCTTTGTTAAAGAATTAAACAGTGTACTTTTTCCTACGTTTGGCAATCCTACAATACCAAGTTTCATTTGTAATTTCCTCTCTTTATGTAAATGACATTTTGCTCTTTATCAGCACCAACAGTGTAACACAGTAAACCTCCTGATTGCAAGTCCCCAGAAAAAGAACTCATCGACAAAATTTTACTGTTTTTCTTCGTTATTCGACCTTTTTCGACAGGGATATCAGTCTTTCGACTCGATCACCAACAGAACCCCTTCCGAAAAGTTGATCCGACATGCCTCTTCTGTGATCTCATTGCTTACGCAGAGCGGATCCATTCCCTCCAGAAGATAATGATCAAGCGGATAAAAAACACCCTGCAGCGTCAGATTTTTCACTGCACCTCCCATGGCAAACAAAGAAAGATATTTGCCGAACTGTTCCTCTTTTTTTATGGATACTGCATGATCCGTCAGCCACATTTTGTTGTGTTCATCCAGAAGATATGCTCGCACACTTTTTTGCAGAGCAAGAAACAGGATCCGTACATTGGCAGCGGTATGGTCGATGCGTGCCCCGGTTCCGCCAAGGATCGTAATTTCTTCTGCCCCAAGTTCCATTGCCAGACGAAGAGCCACATCGGTGTCTGTATAATCTTTGACCGGATTGAGCCTTTTGATCGGAACGTCGGTATTTTTCTGAAAATACTCGTATTCCGTCTCGCCAGCCGAATCAAAGTCTCCGACAATGTGTGTGGGCATGATCTGGTTTTTGTGACAGAAGATCACTCCCTTATCTGCCCCGATCACGTAATCCCAGGTCTGTGTCCTCAAAAAAGCAAGGGCAAAATCAGTCTGAATTTTGCCCCCGCTTATGATCACTGCTCGCTTCATTTGTGATTCTCCTGATAATCTGCCAGCAGTTTCCGGTATTTTTCTGCATTTTTTGCCGTTTCTTTGCCAAAAACAGCCGATCCGGCTACCAGGATGTTGGCTCCTGCCTCTAAAACAGCATCGATCGTCGCAGCGTTGATGCCGCCGTCAACTTCAATATCGGTCTGAAGTCCCCGCTCTTCGATCATGGTACGCAGCTCTTTCACCTTTCCGGTGCAGTACGGAATGTATTTCTGGTTTCCAAATCCAGGATTTACGGTCATCAGAAGTACCATGTCCACTTTCTCCAGAAGGTAATCCAGCTCATGCAGAGAAGTAGAAGGGTTCAGTGCAATACCGGCTTTCTTTCCCAGCTGATGGATCTGCTCGATCGCACGGTCCGGATGTTTGCAGGCCTCTGCATGGATCGTGATGATATCCGCCCCGCTTGCCGCTGTCTCTTCGATATAACGCTCCGGCTGTTCTACCATCAGATGGACGTCAAATACCATATTGCTCATTTTCCGGATGGATTTGATGATCGGGAATCCAAATGAAATGCTCGGTACAAACATACCATCCATCACATCAATATGAAGATAGTTTACGCCTGTCTGCTCAACTGCCTTTATTTCCTCTCCCAGTCTTGCAAAATCTGCGGAAAGAATAGACGGTGATAATTCGTACTTCATAAAAATCAGTACCTCCTTTTTTGTTTCAGTTCTTCATACAGTTCTTTATAGCTTTCGTAGCGTATAGAACTGATCTTTCCTTCTTCCAGTGCTTCTTTTACACCACAGTCAGGTTCACTCAAATGCATACAGCCCTGAAAACGACAGTATGGCTCATATTTTCGAAACTCTGCGAAATATTCTTTTAAATCTTCTTTTTCAAAATCGGTAAGATACAACGAACTGAATCCGGGCGTATCCATCAGATACGTGTTGTCACCGATGGAGAACAGTTCAGAATGACGCGTTGTATGCTTGCCGCGGTCGATCTTCTGACTGATCTCACCGACCATCATCTCTGCCTTCGGATAGAGAAAGTTGATCATCGATGACTTGCCGACACCGGACGGGCCGGCAACAACGGTCGTTTTATCTTTCAAAAGCTCCCGTATCTGTTCTGTCCCTGCCTGCTCTTTTACACTGGTAAAAAGAACCTGACAGCCACAGTTTTCATAAATCTCCTGAAGTCTTGCCGCCTCTTTCGGCTCTGCGATATCACTTTTGTTAAAACAGACAACGACCGGTACATTCTGACGCTCCATTGAGATCAGGAAACGATCCAGAAGACTCAGATTCGGAGCCGGCCTGCTGATTGCAAAAATAACCATCGCCTGATCTACATTTGCAACGGCCGGACGGATCAGTGCATTTTTCCTGGCAAGGATATCCCGGATATTTCCTTCTCTTTTTTCTTCGTCCAGGATATCGATCACCACATCATCTCCGACCAGCGGTTTTATTTTATTTTTCCGGAAAATACCCTTTGCTTTACACTCATACACGCCTTTTCCGGCGATATGGACATAATAAAACCCGGCAATTCCTTTTATAATCTTTCCCTGCATGAAAACTCCGTATTCTGCACACCGCTATTTGCTGAACGGCACGCCTTCATATTCTACTTTTTTCAATATATTTCCATCGTCATCCAGCACATAAACATACGCAGTTGCACTGCTGCCGGAATCGGATGTCATTTTCAGGCTGTACGGGAACTCAACCACTTCTCCGTCCACCAGAGTCGTTGTCTTGCCGTCCTGCACCAGTTCAATGCGGACTTTCTCATCGTTGTAGTCCTGCGGTGCATAAAGCTTTACATCGGTGGAATATTCTGCCTTTGCACTGGTTTCTTTGGATTCCGTTTCTTTTTTCGTCTCTTTGACGGTCTCCTGTGTTTCCGTATCCGTTTCCGTGTCCGATGCAGGATCGGAACTGTCGACACTTCCGTCTCCGCCGTTGCTGATGTAAAGTGTAACGGTAGAATTCGGGGCAACTTCCTGTCCTGCTCCCGGACTTGTATAACTGACATGTCCCTGGGCGATGGAAATATCATACACTTCCTGCTGGTCACATTTCAGCCCCAGCTTTTCCAGTGCTGCTTTCGCATCGTCTGCTGACTCATTCTCCAGATCCGGCAGGGTGATCTTGTCGCTTCCGGTACTTACCGTGTAAGAAATGGTCGTATTTTTATCAACCATCTCGCCCTTTGCCGGCTGCTGAGCCATGATCTGACCCTTGTCATAATCGGTGGACGGTTCTTCTCCGGCATACTCAAGCCCAAGACCAGTATCTGCCAGCATTTCTTTTGCCTCTGCTTCTGTTTTGCCAAGGATGCTCGGCACTTCGACCTGACCGGAGATCTGTGTCGTCTCAGTTGCGGTCGTTGTCTCTGTCTGCTTCTTGTTGCTTCCGCCTGCCAAAAATCCAAGGTCAAACAATCCGGTCGCACTTCCGACCAGTGCCAGAAAGATTGCCAGGATCAGAACGCCTACGACAATGCTGCCGATCGTCATGAATTTCTCCAGTTTCGGATTGACTTCCGGCTCCTGCGGCTCTTCCGGCTGATAATATCCACCGGCATAATTCTGTGGATTCTGATATCCATTGTTTGCATACTGCTGTCCTCTGCCCTGCATATTCTGCGGATTTCCCATATTCTGCGGGTTCTGAGGATTTGGCATGCCGGTATTGACCGGTTCTTGATTTGCAGGATAAGGCTCTTCTGCCTGCTGCATCTCATTGCGTCCTTCTTTGATCTTGTTCAGCTCATCCTGAGAGACGATCACGGTATGTGCACGGCTGTCAAGCGGTGCAATCTTTACAAAGTCACCTTCCGGGTTGACCAGAGACTCCTTTAAGTCACTGATCAGCTCTTCCATGTCACTGTATCGTCGATCCGGGCTTTTCTGCGTACATTTATAGATGATCTGTACCGTACTTTTCGGCAGTTCCGGCACATATTTACGCGGTGACTGGATCTCCTCCTGCAGATGTTTCAGTGCAATGGCGACCGTCGTGTCACCGTCGAACGGTACATGACCGGTCAGCATCTCATACATCGTGATACCAAGCGAATAGATGTCACTCTTGTAGTCACTGTAACCGCCTCTTGCCTGCTCCGGTGAACTGTAGTGTACCGAGCCCATAACATTGGAACTGATCGTATTGGATGTCGCCACTCTTGCGATACCAAAATCCGTGACTTTTACTTTTCCATCTGTGGAGATGATGATATTCTGCGGTTTGACATCACGATGGACGATGCCGTTGTTGTGTGCCGCCTGCAGCCCCATCGATACCTGGATCGCAATGCTGGTCGCTTCCCGCACTGCGAGTCTTCCCTTTTTCTCGATATATTCTTTTAAGGTGATCCCTTCTACCAGCTCCATGACAATGAAACTGATACCGTTGTCTTCACCTACATCATAAACATTTACAATATTCGGATGTGCCAGTCCTGCCGCAGACTGTGCCTCCACACGGAATTTCGTGATAAATCCCTTATCTTTTCGGAATTCAGGTTTCAATACTTTCACTGCAACAAAGCGGTTCAGTGTATGGTCTTTTGCCTTATATACATCTGCCATACCGCCGGAACCGATCTTGCTGATGATCTCGTATCGATCCTGGATAAACATGCCTTCTTTTAACATTGCTCCACCTCACCTGTCAGCGGCTGTGCCAGTACAACCGCGATATTGTCCTTGCCGCCATTGCGATTTGCCCGTTCAATCAGGTCCATGGCGATCTTCGGCAGCTCTCTGCCGCTTTTGATTATTTTTTCAATTTCCTCATCTTCTACCATGTTGCTCAGTCCGTCGGAACATAAGAGCAGGATATCTCCTTTTCTTAAGTCCTCGTCAAAAAAGTCAATCTCCAGTTTTTGTCCTGCACCGACTGCTCTGGTGATGATATTCTTGTTCGGGTGATTTCTCGCCTGCTCCGGGCTTAACTCACCCGCCCGCACCATCTCCCCTACCAGAGAATGGTCTCTGGTGATCTGTCTGATGTGATCCCGTATCAGATACAGTCTGCTGTCTCCTACATTTGCAACATAAAGGTAATTTTCAACCACGGTTGCGGCTACGACGGTCGTACCCATACCGCTCAGTTCTTCGTCTTCTGCTGCCTTTTCCAGCACTCTTTCGTTTGCTGTTTCAATTGCACTTCGAAGTACACGGATCGGATTTCGTTCTCTGCTTCTTTTAATATGACTGACGATCACTTCGGCCGCATAGCGGGATGCCATATCGCCTGCCTGATGTCCTCCCATACCATCCGCAACGATCAGAAGGTTCGGCAATGGTCCTACCGGAGTGTCAGAAGCAAACACAAAATCCTGGTTCGTGGTTCTTTTCTGCCCTACATCTGTAACACAGCATGATCTCATGCCTTTACTCCTTTTTTTCTTTATCCATATAACTTTTCCTAAGTTGTCCACAAGCACCGCCAATATCACGTCCCATTTCTCTTCTAATAGTAACATTTATTCCGCAATTTTCAAGTTTATTTTTGAACTCCACAATCACTTTTCGTTCCGACTGCACATAAGAACGTTCTTTTACCGGATTGACCGGAATCAGATTCACATGGCAGTTGATGCCATGGATCAGTTCGTAAAGCTGCTTTGCATCTTCTTTTGAATCATTCTGTCCGCCAACAAGGCTGTACTCAAACGTGATGCGACGTCCGGTCTTTTCATAATAATACCGGCAGGCATCCACCGCCTCATGGATCTCATATTTTCCGGCGATCGGAAGCAGTGCTTTTCGTTTTTCCTGATTCGGTGCGTGGAGCGAAAGTGCCAGTGTGATCTGAAATCCTTCATCTGCAAGCTGACGCATCCGCGGCACGATCCCGCAGGTTGATAAGGTAATGTTTCGCTGGCTGATATTCAGTCCGTGTTCATCACTCAGCATCCGGATGAATTTTACCGCATTGTCGTAATTATCCAGTGGCTCTCCGGTACCCATCATCACCAGGTTGGATACCCGCTCCCCGATGTCTTTCTGGATACGGTAGATCTGATCGAGCATCTCCCCCGCCGTCAGATCTCTTGTCTTTCC
>ULRL01000960.1_pt1 | contig 14187 bp, 12 predicted proteins | sample 1955391 | NCBI WGS metagenome assembly ULRL01 (sample SAMEA4835681, study PRJEB28245) | human gut metagenome | biome: gut microbiome; material: fecal sample | place: Denmark | collected 2008
GCGAATCTCTTCTTTTTGAACCATATGCTCCGCCAGATCACGCACAGTTTTTTCCTCCTCTGTTTCCCATTGCAGAGGCTGTTGCAGTTTTTCCTTTTTATAATTTTTACTGCGATAATAATCTGTGATCCTGTTGGCTGCCACACGGTATGCCCAGGTGCGGAAGCCCGCCTTTTTCTCATCAAACGCATAAATTCCCTGCAAAACCGTAATAAAAATTTCCTGTGTCAAATCAAGCGCAAGTTCCCTCTCTCCGGTCTGCCGGTAGGTAAACGCATAGATTTCCCGGTAGTATCGCCGGATCAGTTCATCCGCCGCTTTTTTATCCTGTTTTTTCTTAATTCTGCGGATTAACTGGTTGTCTGTCTGCATGCATGTTCACCGCCTTTATCTCCGTTCACTTAGATATACGAAATATGATACAAAATAGTTGGGATTCTGAAAAGATTTTTTAAATAGAAAAAGCACATGCTCACGCATATGCTTTCGCTTCTCTTCCACTCTTATCCCAACGAGGAATCGCTTCGAAGTACATCGATAAATTTTCCTACTTCTGCCCACGCTTTCTTTGACTCTGGTATATTCAGGTATGCCATCTGAAATACATGGAACATTCCTTCATAAATACTTAAACGTACGCGAATGCCCTGCTGCCGTGCCTTCGCTGCAACGGACACGGAATCACTCAGAAGCATTTCCAGTGATCCTACCTGGATCAGCATCGGTGGAAATCCCCGGAAATCTCCAAATAACGGAGAAATATAGTAATCCATCTTGTCATGATCTCCGGCGTAATCGTTGACATAGATCAGGCTTTCTTTGGTATTGCCAAACAAAGGGTCCTTTTCGTAGTTGGTCGTATAAGACTCTCCGCTGGCCGTCAGATCTGTCCACGGAGACATGGCGATAACTCCGCCGGGCATCGGCATGTGATGATCCTTAAGATACATGCACAACGCCATGGCGAGTCCACCACCTGCCGAATCCCCGGCAACGATGATCTGCTCCCCATAATAGCCTTTGTCCAAAAGCCACTGATAGGATGCGAGCGCATCCTCCAATGCCGCCGGATATGGATGTTCCGGTGCGACGCGGTAATCCGGTGTCAGTACATTGCAACCTTTGCTCACTTCATTGTACAGGCCGGCAAACACATAATATGCATTGCGCACCGCCCCCATATAACCGCCACCATGCAACTGTAAGATCACATAATCCTGCCCCGGATTCTCCTTTAGGGACAACAGCTTCATGGAGAAGTTTTCCATGTCAATATTTGTCATATTAAAGCATTCCGGCACGTGCCACGCCGGCTCTTTTAACCGCTTTCTAAGTTCTCCGCTTTTGATTTTCTTTCCAATCTGCAGATCATTGGTAAGATGGGAAAGAAGTTCTGCTATTACACGTCCCTTAACACTTGCTTCATTCTCTATCATACGTGAAATCTCCGTTTTAACTCTGTTCGTGCTCTCTGGTCACCTAAGATCAAAGTTCCTAGGAATAAAAATAATGAGGTTCCAAAAGCAATCCATACGAGATATTTGAAGTGGATCATTCCCATCAACCGCAAAATAACCGGAATCAGACTGAGCAATATGGTCAGTATCTCTGTCATCATGTAACTCTGCCAGTTTCTGCGGTTAATCAAAATCAACAGAAAAATAACCAGATCCACCACAAGAATCGCAGACGGAACTACAAAATCCAATGACCATCCGCGATATCCCGTCACATAATCAATGCCAAGCATCATGGCAACCGCCAGAATAATCAGACTGATTGTCTTAAACATATATCCCGATTTACCCACAATCGCAAGTCGGAATACAATATTCGCATAGATGAATACCAGTCCGGCTACAATGCTCCACGGAACCTGTGGGTCGGCATTGTAGTTGATGGAAACCAGAAGGCACTCAATCAAAATAGACAAAAATAAAAATAAATTTTCCAGAAATCGAAATCTCTTTGTGACAGCAATGGCATTCGGGTACATATCCTCCGTTGAAGTTCCATCCTCTTCAAGAACATGCTTGCACAATGGACAACGATCCGTATGATCTAAAATGATCACATTGCATTTCTGACATCTACTCATAATACACCCCGTTTGTTTCTATACTTACTTCTACGCCATCCTCTGCAATCTTTCGGAAAAAGGCTTTCTGCACTGTTGCCTCCGCAAAAATGGAACTGAACGTAAATACCAGTGTATCCTGATAAGAACAGATTGTTCCTTTCAGATACTGCCCTTTCGACATGGCAATAAACGAATGAAACATCTCAATATACGGCTGGTATAATTCGTCAATTTTGATGTTTCCGATATTGGTAATCGTTGTCGTATTGGCCACAGCCGACTTTGAATACACAATCCGCATCGCTATATTCTTCAGAAAAAGCGGTACCGGACGCATGAGTTTATTCATCTGGTTAGATACGCTGTAAGAAAATAAATCCTCGAGATGTTCCTTATTGATTTGCTTGTGCAGGCTCTCTTGTATGATGGCCAGCACTTCCTCAAACGTATATGTGTTCTTCTGTGGACGAAACTCTGCAGAGACCATGACAAAGAAATTCTTTGTCGTATCGGAATCAAAATACGGACGCAGATTCACTGGTACTGCCACACGAATCGGCCGCCCACCCGGCATTCCATGCAAAAGCTGTGTGTATACGCTCCACACAAATACCGTCACAAGGTATTCATTCAAAGAAGCATGGTACCGATGTGCGACCTCTTTGAGCTGCTGTACCGGCATCCTTCCATGCATCAGGCCAAACTCGCCTGCCGGCAGCCTGTCCTCATGAATCAGATATGCTTTTTCCTTATTAAATCCACTCGGTCTGCCTTTTTTATAATTTCTGACAAAGCTATCCTCACGACTTAACGATGTATCTACACTCAGTCCATCCTGCCCGCCGAGCTCCGGGTGCACAAGTCGCAGATACTGATAAGTCAGTTCCCGGAGAAAATTGATCCCCCCCATCCCATCCGTAAGCACATGAAATACTTCCAGATTGATGCGTTTCTTATAATATGTGACCCGAAACAGGTAATTATGATTTCGATTTGGTTGTATAAAACGACACGGGAACATCGTTTCCTCTGTCACGCGCGGCGCTTTCTTTCCATTTTCCTCAAAATAATACCAAAACACACCGGTCCGCAGCCGGACATTAAATCCGTCAAACTTCGGCAACACCATATCGAGCGCCTGCTGCAGATATTCTTTTTGAATGTCTTCCTTGAGCGTCACACTGATCCGGTATACATTTGTCATATTCTCTCCCGCAATGGAAGGAAATAAATGTGCCGTATTGTCTAATTTATCCCAACGGATCTGTCTGGGCATAGAGCGTGTTTTCTTTTGCTTTTCTTTCATAATATTGTTACATTTCCTTTGACTAGAAGATACTAACTCCTACGAGACTCAGTACCATCATAATTATCCCTGCAAGCAGTACGCCAAGCATGACTGCTGCAATGGTAGATTTAAAATCCATGTCCAGGATGCTTGCTGCTAATGTTCCCGTCCATGCACCGGTTCCAGGAATCGGAATTCCGACAAACAGTAATAATGCTACAAAAAGACCTCTTCCGGCCTTCGCCTGCAGCTTTTTGCCGCCTTTTTCTCCCTTTTCAAGACACCAGGTAAAGAACCGGCCAACGACCGGCTTATCCGCGCCCCACACAAGCACTTTGCGCGCGAACAGATAAATGATCGGTACCGGCAACATGTTTCCAATAATCGCTATAATATATGATGGTATCATCGGAAGATGAAATATCTGCGAATAGGGAATTGCTCCACGAAGTTCTAGCAGCGGTACCATGGAAACAAAAAAAACAATCAGATAATGCTTAAACAATATTTTGTCCTCATTTCTTAGATTTACTTATTCTTTTACTGATTTATATATGCCTTCAGGAAATCAATAAACTCCTGCATCTGCTCATCCGTACCAATGGAAATACGCAGATATTCATTGATTCTGGCCGGATTGCTAAAATGCCGTACATAGATATCTTTTTCTTTCAAAGCTTCAAACAAAGCTTCCCCGGATACCTGCGGATGTCTGGCAAATATGAAGTTGCTCCTGGAATCACCAAACACAAAGCCGAGTTTCTTCAATTCCTGCTTCGTCCATTCTCTTGTCTTTATAATCTTATCACGTGTCATCTCAAAGTATGCACGGTCTTTGATTGCTGCAGTACCTGCTGCAATTGTAATCGTGTCCATCGTATAGGAATTAAAGGAATACTTCACGTCATTTAAATACTTAATGAGTACCGGATTACTGATTGCAAATCCAATACGTGATCCTGCCATGGAACGGGATTTTGAAAATGTCTGTACAACAATCAGATTGTCATACTTATCAATCAGAGGCAATGCACTCTCGCCGCCAAAGTCAATATATGCTTCATCCACCACAACAATGACATCCGGATTGGCCTGAATGATCTGCTCGATCTGCTCTAATGTCATCAATTCACCGGTTGGTGCATTCGGATTCGGGAAGATCACACCACCATTTGCCTTTTTATAGTCCTCTGTGCGGATTTTAAACTCATCATCCAACGGAATACGCTCGTACGGAATTCGAAACATTTCTGCCCACACATCATAAAAAGAATATGTGATATCCGGAAACAGAATCGGCTCCTTGGCATTAAAAAATGTCATAAAGATCATAGCCAGCACATCATCGGAACCCACTCCGACAAAGACCTGATTGTTCTCTACCTTATAAAAGTCAGCGATGCCCTGTACCAGATCTGCCACGACCGGATCCGGATACAGACGCAGACGGTCAATGTCCACGTCTGCCACTGCTTTTGCGACACCAGGTGCCGGTGGATACGGATTCTCGTTTGTATTTAATTTAATCATATGCTCCTTCTTTGGCTGCTCGCCAGGAACGTATGGAACGACTTTTCGAATATTGTTTTCCCAGTTTTTCATGTTGCCTCCTCTATTTGCTGAACATCCCCGCCCATGGAAAGCTGATTTTGGCATGGGCTGATTTTTGGACTATCAATACTGTACCGCATCCTTATAAAATTGTAAAGAATTCCCCCTCTTAAAAAAAATAAAATTTGGCTTTTTACCCTCTTGAAGTTTTGAAAAATCATGATAAGATAGATACACATTGCGAAAGGATAAGGAGGCAAATTATGGGAAAAGGTACAACAAAAGAGATGACAAGCGGTTCTACGATGAAACTCATTCTCGGCTTTGCAGTTCCGCTTCTTATGGGAATGCTCTTTCAACAGGTATATGGACTGGTGGACACGATTATCGTTGGCCGCTTTCTTGGTGTATCCGCGCTCGCCGCTGTGGGTGCTACCGGAAGTATCAACTTTCTGATCATCGGATTCTGTCAGGGAATCTGCAATGGATTCGCGCTTCCGATCGCGCAGCGTTTCGGTGCAAGAGATTATGACGGACTCCGCAAATATGTAGGAAACTCTGCGGTATTATCCATTCTTTTCGGAGGTACACTCACAGTGCTTACTGTGGTATTCTGCCGTGATATTCTTCTTTTGATGCGCACACCATCAGATATTATTGACTTATCTTATCAATATATCGTTGTCATTTTTGCCGGCATACCTGCCATCATCCTTTACAATATATTATCTGCATACCTGCGTTCGCTTGGAGATTCCATCACGCCGGTCGTATTCCTGATTCTGGCTGCTGTACTCAATGTCGGACTGGATTTGCTGTTTATCGTAGTCTTTCACTGGGGAGTATTTGGTGCAGCTTTTGCTACCGTGCTGGCACAGGCGGTATCCGGCATCCTCTGTCTGATACTGATCATCTGGAAATTTGAAATTCTTCACCTGAAGCGTGAGGATTGGAATCTGGACTCTTTCTATGTAAAATATCTTTTGATCATGGGACTTCCTATGGGATTACAATATTCGATCACCGCTATCGGAAGTGTCATTTTGCAAACTGCGGTCAACTCCCTCGGTTCCGCTGCTGTCGCAGCCATGACAGCCGGAAGCAGAATTTCCATGTTTGTGGTATGTCCTTTCGACGCACTTGGTTCTACCATGGCCACTTTTGGCGGACAAAATGTAGGTGCCGGAAAGCTTGACCGGCTTGGACAGGGACTCCGCTCCGCTGTGATTCTTGGAGCTGTCTACTCTGCTATCATTCTTCTTGTGCTGATCGTCTTTGGTCAGAATCTTGTTTACCTGTTCGTCGACCCGAAAGAAACCGTTGTCGTTGCACAGGCAAGACAATTTCTTATTACCAACGCAGTCTTTTATGTCCCGCTGGCTTTGGTCAATATCGTTCGTTTTCTTATTCAGGGAATGGGATTTTCCGGCTTTGCAGTATTTGCCGGTGTGTTTGAAATGATTGCCCGTGCGCTCGTGGGACTGGCATTTGTGCCACTGTTTGGATATTCCGCGGCATGTTTTGCCAGCCCACTGGCTTGGATTTTTGCAGATTGCTTTTTGATTCCTGCCTTCTTCCACTGTCGGAAAAAATTAATGCAGGCAGGTTCTGATCAAATGTAATCGGATATGTAAGGAATCTTGTGGAACAGCACATCATCGAGACGGTCCACAGCTTCCTTCTTTCCTTCAATACGTTCTAACGCATACAGACGCTCGGCTGTCTTATAGCCCAGTAAAAGCGTTGTCAATGTCCCAATCTCCATCTTGAGCCGGTACTCTGCCGGCTCATGTGTCAATGTACATTTTCCATCCGAAAAACATAAACGGAAAATACGGTCATTCCAAGGCAGAAGGTTATCGGTGATATCCAGTTCAATATAAAGTGTTCCACCATCCGGATCACATGGATAATCTTTTATAAATTCTTCGATATCAATAATTCTTCCCATTGCATACGGACGAATGGATTCTTTAATGTCTCCATCATCCATCTCGAAAGCGATCGGTTCGCTGAAATACGTATTTCCATGCACTTCATCAATCATGGAATCATGAGCATGTATATACTCCCACAGTCCCTTCTTTGCCTCGCGGTTCAGATAGATCATCTCTTTGATATGCATAATATCGTTTTTGATGAGGTATACCATGAATCCGCATGGCTTGTCCTTTGTATTGTAATAGACCGCAACATTTGTATCGTCCTCATCCCAACGCCAGTACTCTTCCCATGCCAGAGCATTGCGGAACAGGCAGCCGTGCGTGATCGATGCAAAATGTGAATGCAGCTCATGGAAATCAGAACTGTCCCACGCCACACGCCGTACATAGCCGGGTGCTTTGACCTTTGTCGGAATCTGCCGGTCCTTGATGTTAAAAGATATCTTGTTGGAAATAATTTCCCATCCCAGATGATGATACAAAGGAATCGAATATGGATACAGCAGAGCAAACGACTTTTCCTGCTGTTTCATATGGGTAAGGCTTTGTATCATGAGCTTTTTCATGATTCCCTGTCCGGTGTACTCCGGATAAGTACAGACACTTGTGACAAATCCTACCTGAAAAACTTCTCCATAGATATTCATTTTCAGTGGATAAACTGCAAACTGGGAAATCAGTGTATCCCCATCAAAACATCCCAATACATCCGCACGTTCCAATACCGGGAACTTTGACTGCTTGATTTCCTCATCCTTCCAGCCTGTTGCAATAAGTTCCTCTTCCGTTACCTGAAATGTATAACGAAGTAACGCATTATACTGATCCAAATCTTTTGGTTCCAAATAACGCAAGCCATAATTTTCCACTGAATTCATTTCTAATCTCCTTATTCTAATGCTTTTTCCAGCTCATGAATTACAATTTTCAGAGCTTTAATTCTTGCATACTTCTTATCTACCGACTCAAGAATATGCCACGGCGCATAGGTCGTGCTCGTCTTTGCGATCATCTCATTGACAGCCGTCTCGTATTCATCCCACTTCTCACGATTGCGCCAGTCTTCATCGGTGATCTTCCACTGTTTCTCCGGTGTATTCTGCCGATCCGTAAAACGGGCAAGCTGGGTATCTTTGTCAATCTGTACCCAGAATTTGATAATGACAGCGCCCCAGTCATGAAGTTCCTTCTCGAACTCGTTGATTTCATTGTAGGCACGCATCCAGTCATTCTCACTGCAGAAGCCCTCCAGGCGCTCGACCATAACTCTTCCATACCATGTACGGTCAAAAATCGCTATATGTCCGGTCTTTGGCAGTCTCGTCCAGAAACGCCACAGATAATGTCTTGCCTTCTCATGCGGCTCCGGACTTGCGATTGGATGCACCTCGTATCCACGCGGATCAAGTGCTCCGGTAATCCGTTTGATATTTCCGCCTTTTCCAGCGGCATCCCAGCCTTCGTAGGCAATGATTACCGGCACTTTCTTGCGGTACAGACGATTGTGCAGTTCGCCAAGGCGCTGCTGCAGCTGCTTTAATTCTTTTTTGTATTCCTCTTCCCCGATCTGCTTGTCCAAAGGGATTTCCGCCAGCAGCGGCATACGCTTTAGCGGAAATACATTCTGCAACAGAGGAACCGCCATCTGATGATTACTTAAAGCAATCTCGATTCCACGCGTCAGAGTTTCTAATATCTGAACTTCTGTCCATTTCTTTGATTTTGCATCCACGATATACCACGGTGCAGAAGGCATATTCGTATTTTTCAGATAAGAAGAAAATGCATCCAGGCATTTGTCATAATGCTTATTCTGCCATAAATCTTTCTTGCCGACCCGCCACGTTGTATCCTTTTCATCTTCAAGATTCCGAATCCGCTTTTCCTGTTCCTTTTTGGAAATGTGTAAAAAGAACTTCATGACAAGATATCCGTTGTCTGTCAGCTGTCGCTCAAAACGTCTGACACTCTCGATACGGTTCGTATATGCCATCTCCGACAATTCTTTATGCAGACTTGCATCGGTAATCTCATCCATCCATGCGGTATCTAAAAATACAAACTTTCCAGCCTCCGGAATCTTTGCAAAATACCGATACAAAAATGGTTTTCTCTCATCTTCTTCTGTCTTTTTCTGCATTGACTCAACCTTAAAAAAGCGCGGGTCAATGTTCTGGATAATCTGTCCAATACTGTATCCTTTGCCGGAAGTTCCCCATCCCTCCATCACGACCAGTACCGGTATCTTCTGTTCCTTGATCAAAAGCTGCTGTCTTGCCAGTTTCTCTTTTGCAGCATCCAGACGCAGCTTTAATTCTTCCTCTCCCGGTTTATCCAATTCTTTCCATTCTTTTAACATAAGCCTTCCCCTTTCCTATCCTATATATTTTATATGAATACCATCCACAGTGTTCCCCCTATGATCAGCACCAATCCAAACAATGCCTTGCGGCTGAGCTTTTCATGGAACACGATATAGGAAAATACGATGGTCACTACAATACTCAATTTATCAATCGGTACGACCACACTGGCAAGCCCGTCCTGCAATGCTTTATAGTAACAAAGCCAGGAACCTCCTGTTGCCAGCCCCGATAAACAGATAAATCCAAGTTCTTTCTTATCAATCTCTTTTATTGTATTCTGTTTTCCCGTAACAAATACAACAATCCACGCCATAATCAGAACAACAATCGTACGAACTGCCGTGCCAAGATTGGAATTTACCCCCTCAATTCCAACTTTTCCGAGAATCGATGTCAGACTGGCAAACACTGCAGATAATACCGCATAAAAAAGCCAGCTTTTTCCACTCTTCTTCTCTCCGCCTGTTTCTTTTTTGGTGATCATCAGATAAGTACCAATACCAATCAGTACCACACAGATGAGTTTTGGAATACTGATTTCCTCTTTTAAAAACAAAAATGCCAATACGATCGTCAGAATCGTGCTTGACTTATCAATCGGAACAACTTTATTCACATCCCCGATCTGCAATGCCTTAAAATAACAAAGCCAGGATGCACCTGTTGCTGCACCGGACAGAAAAAGAAAAATCCATGTGGTCATGGAAACATCTCTTATTCCACTCTGCGCCCCGACCACAAACACCATGATCCAGGAAAAAATCAGTACAATCACGGTACGAATAGCCGTTGCTACGTTTGAATCTGTTTTTCGAATCCCGCATTTTGCAAGTATAGACGTAAGTCCTGCAAACATGGCAGAGCCAAATGCATACAAAATCCACATACCTTGTTCCTTCTTTCTCTGTTGTGAACTTTTATTTGACTACTCTTATTGTACCATTTTTGTTCAAAAAAAAAAGAGCCACATGCATATTGCATGTGACCCTTCCCATTCTTTTTATTTTTCAGTAGATTTTTCAATTGTATGTGTTGCACAATCATACACAAATTCTGTAGATTTACCTTCCTCTGTTGTTTCAACAAAATGAATCGTATTTTCCGTAATCGTCTGTACTAATACATAACTGTTTTTATCATCTAATTTTCTTGTAAAAATGCATTTTTTATTTGTGCCATCTTTCTTGCATTTATATACTTTGACCGTATACATTTCTGATCCTTCAGTATTTTCAGACTGTGGATAAGATGTATAATATATATTATTATTTATAAACATTGCACATGTTGTATTTTTTGCAAGTCTGGTAACTTTCTTTACACCATTTGAAGTAATTTCATATACATAGGATGCATATGGTGTAATATCTGTCGGCATATAGTAGGAAGCTGTCACATATTTTCCATAAGTACTTTGAATAATAAAGTTCTTTTTCAGGCACTTATAGGTCTTTGTCTTCATGTTGTAAGTATAAGTATCTCCATCCCCTGCTCCGCGAATACTGCTAAGATATATATTATTTCCATATACATATGAAATCATATAGCTCTGATCACTGTCTGCTTCTATTTTCAGTTTTTTCAATAACTGTGTCTTTCCAGTTTTAAGATTCTTACAATAAAGCTTATTGCCCTTTTTGTTCAAATAAATCTTTTTTGTTCCATTCGACCAGTTGATACGGTAATCCTTTGTAATTGTACTGGTATAAGCCGCCGTCTTTGCCTCCGTCACTGTTCCACTTGTGCAAAAAATAAAGCTAAATGCCAAAACTGCACACATCATTGTTAGAAATTTTTTCATTTTAAATTTCTCCTTTTGGAATTATTTTTTCTAGCTAAGTTCTATCACAAAATAATTCAGGAAACAACATGTTTAAGGAATTCCTAAGAATCTTCTTTGTTTCGTAACATTTTTTTACATGCATGTAACATTTTTATTACGCTTTATTTTCTGGATGTTTTTATTGCTTTATGTATCGAGAATAAAATAAACCGCGGCAATAGCAAAAATCATTCTGCCTTTGCCGCGATCATACTCATTACACTCACGATTGCATTTTTCGTTTCTTTTTCCCCTATTTTATACGTAAATTTACAAATTTTCTCCAATTCGCAGGAGCTGATTATATTTTGCTGTGCGCTCTCCACGGCAAGGAGCTCCTGTTTTGATCCATCCGGCATTGACTGCCACTGCCAGATCCGCGATAAAAGTATCTTCTGTCTCACCGGAACGATGTGAAATAATGGCTTTGTAACCACTTTTCTGTGCAAGTTCAATTGCGTCCATCGCCTCCGTTAATGTTCCAATCTGATTTACTTTGATCAATACCGCGTTTGCCACCGCAAGATCAATCCCGCAGTGAATGCGCTTGACATTTGTAACAAACAGATCATCCCCTACAAGCATCGCATCCTTTCCCAGTCGCGTGGTCATTTTCTGCCATCCTTCCCAGTCATCCTCATCAAGTCCATCCTCAATCGAGATAAGTGGATAATTCTGAATCAGATCCTCATACAGAGAAATCAATTCCTCTGCGCTGCGGATGCCATCCTGAAAATGGTACATACCGTCTTCCTCATGATACAATTCCGAAGTTGCTGCATCCATCGCAAACGCCACATCGGCACCCACCTGATAGCCGGCTTTTTCCACTGCGCGGGATAAATATGCAAAGACTTCTTTTGCATCCGCAAAATCCGGCGCAAATCCGCCTTCGTCTCCCACAGCCGTAAGCAGACCATCCTCGTGAAGAATCTGTCTTAAGAAATGATAGACTTCTGCTCCCATCCGGAGTGCCTGTGCAAAATCATCGGCACCCACCGGAACAATCATAAACTCCTGAAAATCCAGTGAATTTTTTGCATGTGCACCACCGTTGATCACGTTCATCATCGGCATTGGCCATCTCTTTGCATTCGTGCCACCAAGATAACGGTACAGCGGTATATCCAGAGCTGTAGCCGCACATCTGGCGCAGGCAAGCGAAACTGCCAGCAGCGCATTTGCTCCCAGATTTCCCTTATTGTCCGTTCCATCCAGTTCTACAAGTTTGCGATCGATGGCGATCTGATCGAGCACATTCATGCCCATCAGTTCCTGCCGAATACGCTCATTGATATGCGATACAACCTTCTCAACCCCCAGACCAAAATATGCTTCAACACCATCTCTTAACTCGATAGCCTCAAATTGTCCGGTACTCGCTCCTGACGGAACAGATTCCCTGCCTACACTCTTTCTTCCTGTCGTCTCTGTCTGTGCAGTGACTTCCGCTTCGACCGTAGGATTTCCTCTGGAATCTAAAATTTGTCTTGCGTGTATGTCAATAATTTTAATTGTAAGTGCCATAAGAACCGCCTTTCTTTTTTGTTTATTATGGATAGAAAGCGCGTATCTTATGCAAAAGTTTTTCGATGCGCCATTTTTTTACATTTTCAAAGCCCCGGCCCATACCACATTTCCCTGCTACTAGTTAGCCACAATTGCGAAGTTGTAGCAACCCTTTCCCTGTCTCTTTGATGATTCCTGTCCGTTCAAGTTTCGACACCGGCCCGTGTATGTCCGTCTCTCACAGATGACGTCCGAAGTATTTTGTGTTCGTCTTAGAGGCGGTATGAACAATACGGTGCTCGCGGGTCGCATTTGCGCCCTCGTTCTACTTATTAATAATGTAGTACTACGATGGGCGACACAATGGAGAGCGAGCACATTAAAATTTGCGAATACCACCTCTTAGACGAACTAAAAATGCTGAGCGTATCTGTGAGAGACGGACATACACGGGCCGGTGTCGAAACGCGAGCCGGACACGAAATTTGAGACAGGGAAAAGCATTCACAACTTCTGCAATTTTGTCTAAAACCGTAGCAGAGAAATGTGGTATGGGCCGGGGTAAGTGAAATATACAAAAAAACTGCGTATCGCCAACTTTTACATCAGCACATACGCAGCTTTGTCACTTTACATATTAAACATTAATCTCCGCTTTTACGCCAAGCTCAGACTTATTTGCATCCAGCACCGGATTAACCACATCCCGCAGGAATACTTCCACCTGACGAGGTGCGCGTCCCACATAAAGCTCAGGCTTTAAGTTTGCTTCAATCTGCTCTTTGGTAAGTCCAAATGCAGGATCTGCAGCAATAAGGTCAACCAGATTGTTCTCTTTGCCTTCTTCCTTTACCGTCTTGCCTGCTTCCATAGAAAGCTGACGAATCTTCTCATGAAGTTCCTGACGGTTTCCACCTTCTTTTACGGCATCCATCATGATATTCTCCGTTGCCATAAATGGAATCTCTGCCATAAAATGCTTGTAGATTACTTTCGGATATACAACCAGTCCATCTACAACATTTAAGCACAGATCCAAAATTCCATCGATTGCAAGAAATCCTTCCGGAACGGAAAGACGCTTGTTCGCAGAATCATCAAGTGTACGCTCGAACCACTGGGTTGCAGAAGTAATTGCCGGATTCAGTGCATCGACCATAACATAACGGGATAATGATGCGATACGTTCACTTCTCATAGGATTACGCTTATATGCCATTGCGGAAGATCCGATCTGATTCTTTTCGAATGGCTCCTCGACTTCTTTCAGGTGCTGCAGGAGACGAATATCATTTGACATCTTGTGTGCACTTGCGGCAATACCTGCAAGAATATTCAAAACTCTGGTGTCCACTTTTCTGGAATAGGTCTGTCCGGATACCGGATAGCATGCCTTAAATCCCATCTTCTCTGCGATCATTGGATCAATCTTGTCGATTGTCTCCTGATCCCCGTTAAAAAGTTCTAAGAAACTTGCCTGTGTACCAGTTGTTCCTTTAGATCCAAGAAGCTTTAATGTACTCTGTACATACTCAAGATCCTCAAGATCCATCATGAACTCCTGTAACCACAGTGTTGCACGCTTACCAACCGTTGTTGGCTGTGCCGGCTGGAAGTGGGTAAATGCC
>ULRL01031447.1_pt1 | contig 13908 bp, 10 predicted proteins | sample 1955391 | NCBI WGS metagenome assembly ULRL01 (sample SAMEA4835681, study PRJEB28245) | human gut metagenome | biome: gut microbiome; material: fecal sample | place: Denmark | collected 2008
CGGATTTACTACTCTGAGATGTACATGATCTACACAAACTGCTTCAGCTATTATTTCAACGTTTTTTATATTGACATCAAATATCGAATATTTCTCTCATATCTGTCCTAATTCAGCCATACAATATTTTTCCCTATATTTTAAAATAAAAACTATATGGTATTGGCATTTCCACCGTGTATGTGATAAGCTTTTGTTGCCCATTTGGAGCACCTCCTATGCTTGAGTTTGGCTTGCGACACCATTCTCAATATAGTATAGTAGATTCTTTATTGTAATCCTAATCGTCTCCACTTACACTATTCTATCCAGCATATCTTGGGGATTAGGATTTTTCATTCAGAAACCAATTAAAATTTTACATAAAAAAACTATGCTCCACAAATGTTAGAAATTACTCTCAATAAACATATACATCTCATCCAATATATTTTCATAACTTAAAAGCTTTTTTCTTAACGCATCACATAATTGTTGATCAAACTGCACAGCTTTTCCATCCACCTCTCCAATAATCACCTTACTATCTATAGATGGAGTATTCTTAATATGAGCCAATGCATTTCTGTATAATACAATATCATTTTTATATAATTCAAAAAATTTATCGTGCACCTCACCATTACTCATGTACAGATATTTTTTTAATATCTCTTGAAATTTCCTTTTTATCATTTCATTTGATTCTATACACCAACTTAACAATCTTGCCTGTCTGATTGCCGAGAAATCTCGTTCATTAAGTAAATCATCAATGTTATTTGCGTTTATATTCGGATATTTTTTATCAAGCCTTTCTGCTGTCTTAATATTATCTTTTAATATTTTCTTCTTTATGTTATTTGCAATTTCAGCTTCTTTATCTCCCAAAACAGGCCACATAATACTAACCAGATCCCTAATTTTATTATCAAAGCCACTGGTTGTATCCATAACGATTCCCCTAATGTTTATAAGATTCTCAGCTCTTCTAATCGCCTTATCAATTAAAAGTTGCACCTTTTCAATAAACTCCCCATTATTCCTATCCGCAAGAAAAACACCTTCTAGCCCTTCCCGTTTCATCACTTGATTAATTATATCAAAACCATGACTTGAATAAAACAAAATATCATTTAAGAAATTTCCATTCCTTATCATATGAATTATATCTGTACCATAAATACTCTTAACACAATCCTTTTCATATATTTTTTCCAAGTCATAATCAATAATTAATAAATCATAATTTTGTAATTGATATTCGGTTAAATCAAAATCCGAAGCCTTTTTTATACGCATTATATCAACTTTAAAATTTTTATTCTTTATATATCTCGAAACTCTCCTTGAAGTAGTATTATACCATTCATCAACATCTTCAAACCATATAATTCTAAACGTTAAATCCATATTCAAATCCTCATCAGTAATTCAAATCCATCCTTATATTTATTATTAATCGTTACAGTAGCATTCATTTTATTTGCATATTTTTGTACTGTATATAAACCAATTCCTGTTCCATTTGTAGTTGTAAATCCTTGTTCAAACATTTTAGATACATCCACATCTGGTTGAATACCATAACCATCGTCAATCCATTTGATACAATGACTATCTGCATTGCCTTCAAAAACAATTTGTAATTTTGTTGCATTTGCTTTTCTTGCATTATCCGCAATATTGTCAATAATAATACTAAACTCTAATGGATTAAACAAAACTTCCATTGAATCCAACCCTTTTATTTCTACTGGAAGTTTATGATTCCATTGTTTTTCAACATATTCTTTTGTAAATTTTATAATATCCATTTTTTTATTTCCAGTATCCGCTTTATAATCAGTATTGATGACCAAATTATATGTGTTTAAAATTTTGGAACAAATTTGTCTTATCTCGTGAAATACTGGCAAAATATTGTCTATTTCATCTCCATCTCTAACCATATCCACAATTTCGGATATATTAGAGTCAATAGAGTCCGCATATGTTTTCATAATATGCATTGCATCAATGACATTATCGACAGAAACATCTGCCTTAGATTGCAAAACCCCAACTTGCTTCTGCGTTACTTCAAGAACCTTTTTAGTTTTTTCATGTTCTATTACTGCTTGTTGAAGCTCTTTTCGATTTTCAGACACCTCTTTCTTTAATTTTTCAGTTTCCTTTTCAATCTTATTTGCTTGTTTAAGCAATTGGTCATCGGATTTTTCTCTTGCAATTTTTTTTAGTTCATCAATTTCGGATTTCTTTTTTGTATGCTCCAAAATCACTTCCGTCAGTTCTTTATTGTATGTTGCTTTTAGCAACGACTCCGGTTTAAACCTTGCTTTTATTTTCTTTAATACAGCTTCGAGATCACCATATTCATCCATAGTGTTTGCCAAGCTTTCACTATCTATAACTTCTTCTCCCCAATGAATAATATTAACAACATATTTTTCAAGTGGTTTTAATAAATATTCATAGAAAAAATCTTCCAATTCTTCCGTTTCATATGATGAAATAAAACCATTATTTCTACTAGATGTTTCAACAAAACCTTTATTATCGCCAAAAATATCAATTCTACCACATATTTCACGAGTACCTAGGTATCGATTATATCCCTGAGCTTTTCTTCTATCTATATTCATAAAATCCTTCTCTGGCTCACCATACGGATATACTCTAAATCCATTTTTATAGATGAAAACACTTCCGTAATTTACAGACTCAATTCCCATCATTTTTGTAAAATTAATTTTTGCAGCTCTATTAAGACTATAAATAGTTCCTTTAATATTTTTTATTCCATATTTGTTTTTTTCTTGTATTTCAAATAACTGTATCCCCCTATCATTTAATGTTGTTGTTATTTTTTTCCCGTCCTTGGAAATTGCTGCAGTAATTTTTGTTGTTTTTATATTTAACACATCAAAAACATGATTAATAACCTTACCATTTACAATATCTTTATCAAAAACTTTTTCATTTTCACTCTTTTTTCGGTCGTTTTCTTTCTCTTCTTCAACATCCAAAATGACACTAAACATATCATAATTCTCGTTAGCTTCAGGATTAACAAGTTGGGTTAACGATTTTTTCAACTGCAATAACTCATCTCTATTCCATTTTTCTCTCAATCCATAAATCTTTATGACTGTACCTTGATCTGATATTAAGCTACTCCGCATTTCATCATATAGTACCTCAATATTCTGAAACTCTTCCGTATCTACATTTTCAAATTCATTCCAGTTTATTTTTACGCGATTAACCTTAATATCTTTATTTGTCTTAGATAATAATTCAACTGTTTCCCCTAATCGATCACAAGAAAATCTACCAACCCCTTTAGCACCGGCATAGTTTCTTCTGAATTTAATATTATCTCTATATGTATTATTTTTCTTCTCTGAATAAGCAACAAACAACCATTTGTCAATTATCTCTTGCTTGGACATACCCTTTCCATCATCTATAATATATATTGTTGAATTATCTGAATATATATTCTCAAATTTTATAGTTACTTCTTTTGCCCCGGCATCATAAGAATTCTTTACTAGCTCAAAAATTGCAATAAACTTATCATTAATTAATTCTTTGCCTATAATATTTTTTAACCCCGCACTAACTTTAAAATGGAGTTTTTCACTCATTATTGATCATCTCCTGTAAAACTAATCCAGCCAACTCTGCAAATAATGGCGGTACAGCATTTGCAACCTGTGTATACCTTGGGACATCATATTTTCTTCGTTTCCCACCTGTCGTATATTTTCCCAAAAAAACATAATCATCAGGAAAGCTTTGAATTCTTGCACTTTCCCTTACTGTCATAATTCTTGGTTCAGAATAATGAATAAAATCATCAGGAATAGATGTCAGTGTTGAACACACACAATCACGTTTCAAAGGTGTTACTCCTCTTTTCTTCAGGCCATCCACCAGTCCCATTTTGGGAGTTATCCTAATTGAATCATCAGATACTTCCATCAAGCGTTCAAACAATTCTATTGTATCCTGTTTAGGTTTTGCAAATCGATGGCTATCCGGAACTACATCTACATCAATTTCAGTTCTCATCAACGCTTGATAAGCTGATGAAACCTCCCCATATAATCCATTCATAAATTTGGGAGAATCAATACTCTGCACCTCTCCATGTCGTCTTTCCAAGTCTCCAATTGCTTCACTTACTGTAACAGGGATATGTATTCCTTTATTTAATAAAAAAGTATCTTTTTTTTGATATAGTTTATCAAAAAAGATTTTAGCCTTTCCTTTCTTAGTTGCAAATAATATAAAACGTTTACGTTTTTGAGGTACACCATAATCAGACATTAAGATAACATCATGTCCTACATCATACCCCAATTTTTTCAACTTCTTTATTAACTTCTGAGAATATGGTTCCCCTTTTGTAATTTTACCTTTATATTTTCTATTAAATCCCACTGTAAAGCCATGCACATTCTCAAAAAACAACATTTCCGGTTCAATAATTTCTACAAATTTAATATAAGAATTATATAGTCGATTTCTAACATCATTGCCAGTTCTTTTACCCGCCATAGAAAAACCTTGACAAGGCGGGCCTCCAACTAACAATTGAACCTGACCTCTTAATTTCATTAATTCTTCTTCATAATTCATTAATAATTCATTAATATCTAAATTGGTTTGCGGCAACCAATCCGGCCATTGGAAATGTTTTCTGTTTATAATCAAATTTTGTCTTAATGTGGAAAAGGCATCTTCATTTTTTTCCACAGCAAACAAGCCAGTCCAGCCGGCTTTTTGAAGTCCTAATGAAAGCCCTCCACATCCTGCAAATAAGTCGATATACATGCCTTTCCTCCCTAATGTATAAATTCTTACTTTATTATAACAAAATCAAATAAATTTAGTCAATTTTCAAATCTTATTGCAGTATATTTTGCATATGGATATCCATCTGCCATAACTACAATGGATTTATCGTTTGTAACAAACTCTATACAATACCATATGCCTTTCTTCTTTTTCATTATTTTCAAATTATTAATCACATGTTGATTATCACTTTTTATGCTTTTTAAATAATCATCTGCATTCTTTTCTTCAAGTTTTATTTTTTTAACGATTTTTACCTTTCTCTTAATTTTAGATTTGATTCTATACGCATTGTATGTTTTCTTTTTTAGTTCTTCGTAATTTGACACATCTCTAAAAAAATACAATTCTAACATGGTTCACCTCTTTATGCCTAGTTTACACCATACACTCCAAAATAATACCATATTAGTTTTTTTATATACACAAATCCAAAATCGTTTCTTCCACAATCTTAACACACTCATCTGTATGTTTCCTCGTACCACCCAAAACGGATTTCTGACCATCTCTCAAAATCCAATTTCGCATCTATCTCATCATCCCGCTCTATGTTACGCGAATCTTTATTAATCCAAAACTCACTATTATTGCTTTTTTCCAGTCTCTTTTTAGGTTATCCCCTTCTTTTCTGTGAAGGAATTCTCAATTAAAGGAAATAACAATCTTATACTTTTCAAGATAATATCCGAACCGCATCCACTGACAATGCCCTTAGTCTCAAAAACAAATTTAAGAACGATACTGTTTTGAGACTATCTTCGGAATATTCTTTAGCGCCAGTTTAGGCACCACATTTACTGTCATTCACTCACGTAATTTTCCATTCTCCACCATTATCTGTACCTCTTCGTTCGTAAACGCTCCACTGTGAGAGTACCCCACTGTGGAGCATTTGCTTTATTACTTGCTCTGTAGCCCAATTTTCAAAAACTTAGTATAATCAATGGCTACCCTTCTTAAACAACAATCTGTTTACTCAAACTCTTTATGTCCCAGAATTAAATTAACTTATTTTATTCAGATATGGGGCACATTTTATATAAATTACAATAATTTGTTTGATCTACTGAAAGGTTGTTTCCAAACTGTTGCCATAATTACTATTGCTTGATTTTGCACAATGACATGTCCTTTTATTAATATATATCCTATTCTATATCAACATAATCATGCATATTATTTAAACTACGATTCGTTCTCACCATCTTCTAAATCCTCAAAATCAAAACAAACCGATCTATCTCCAAACAACGAGAGTAATTTCTTTCGTTCCTTTATTTTCTGTATATCCCCTATTTCTTCATACATATCATCTACATGATCAATCAGCCAATCGTTGACTTTTTCCTCAAACAAATCAGCCAAATAATCATTTATTAACATATCATCCATTTCCAAAGATTCCATATGATTGAGTAATCTAAACACACCAGAATCTCTTTGATTCTTATAAATATATAGCAGCAACTCCTTTATTGCATTTTGTTCAATAAGCATCTGCTCATAAAGAGATCTTCCCCTAGTTGACCAAAAGACTCTAGCCGCATTTGAACTTGATTCAATCTCATACGTATATGTATTAATATCTCTTGCCTTATGTTCTATTAATCCATAAAAATAACCAGCTATTTTCCCTAACTCATTTATGTAAAAACGTTTAAAAACTTCAAACTGAGATAAAGAACACGGTTCATCAAAATTGAATTTTCCGTTTTGTTTTTTCAAAAAACTAATAAATAATAGTCTCAAGTCACCACCATTTATTTTCGGTATATAATTTGCATATCGATAATTATTATAATATTCAGCAAAAATCCCTAAAAGGCCTTTTCCGTTTTTAGGAATTTTATCTATTGTATATTTCTCAATTTCCTTTTCTAGCTCAAGATGATTATGTCCCATTAGGCACTTCGGAACAGAATATTTATCATTTGGATTTTGCTGCACAAGGCACAAATATATTTTTTGTAATCGTTCTATCCCCACCGCTCCGGTGTACAATATAATATTAATCTCATACTGATTATTTAGCCCTGTTATTGACATTGTTTTCTTTGCCGATTCATATATAAATTCTCCCGAAATCTCTAATTCACGCCCCATGTTAATACTTTTAAAATCCCATATTTCATCTACTAACATATCATCACCACCCAATACTATATTAATATACTCAAAACTATTATTCAATGGTAGCTAGCCAATACCTATTGATCTATTCAATTGATAAAACTCAAAGCAAAATATTTTTGCTACTTGATAAGCCGATCACAATATGGTAACAGTTCCACTATCTTGGCAACAATACGTTTCTGCTCCTTGAGTGGTGGAAGTGGAATCAACATATTCAACACATGCTCCAGTTTTAAATTAGCTTGTGCTGAACCACCACCTTGATGCGATACATTGTAATGAAAATAATGAGAGTTAATAAAATAATACAACAACTCTACCATTTCTAATTTTATGGCTGTTATTTTCAAAACTCGCTGATTAAGTAATGCAGGGAAATCATATCTATATACTGCTGTTTTTCCCAACGGTTCAGGATTATCAGACTGTGAAGATAAACACATCAACATATCACTCTTTTTTATCTGACTCTCCAACATCTTATCATTAGGCTTATCTATATATGAAGTTTTAGAATTTATTACAACTTGCAATGTCATTAAATTACCACTTTTAATTACAGGGTAACCAATCTTTAAATCTGACATATCCTTAGAGCTATAAGCGTAGCCATTTTGATATGATATTACTTCTCCTATCCTCACCCATTTCCAACTACTAGGAATCTCAAAAGGAATTTCATCATCTGTAATCTCAGGCACCGGCTTTTCTTTCTTAATTTTGCCATCTTTGATAAGCCGGGCTTTCTCAGCAACAATTTGCTCATAAAGCTCATCGGCAGTTCCTTCTTCTGGTCGTTGTTCCACCAGCTTACCCTGCATAGCCATTTGCAGGATACTCTTCTTCATATCCTCTGGGAATTTTTTATTAAATGTTTCCAGCTTCGTATAAGCCTTGTCATACTTATCGATATATGGAAGAATTTCCTCAATCTTGGCAACGATGCGGTGCTGCTCTTCAAGTGGTGGTACTGGCATTAAAATTGTTGCAAGTTTATCATTAGAAATATGAATAATAATATCTCCTGTGGCTAAGTTCCTTTTACAACTAATAGCATAAGGCGAATTAATGAAATACACTAAATATAATGGGTTCATCATATGATGTGACCAACAAGTCATATCTCCACCCATAGCTATAGTATCTTTTCCCTCATATGTTACTGCCATAGCAATATCTGTTTTGTTTTCTCCTGTTAAAGTCATAGCTACATCGCCAGTATGAATCTTATGACACTTATCAAAAAGTTCCTTAGTAACAAACGAAACTGTTTTCTCAAACTTTGTCCTGTATGTAGTATAAAGTTCTCCATACCTGATACATGGGTATCCATCCTCTATTACTTCTGTTCGTTTTATTCCTGAACCTCTTGTTAATGAACCAATCTCACCTACTCTCACCCACTCCCAAGACTCAGGGATTTCAAAAGGTATCTCATCCTCAGTAATCTCTGGCAATGGCTTTGACTTCTTTATCTTTTTATCCTTTATGAGCTGATCCTTTTCCAGCTTTATCTGTTCAAGCAACTCTCTCGCAGTGCCTTCTTCGGCTCTTTGCTCGACGAGCTTGCCTTGAACAGCAAGCTGTAGGATACTGTTCTTTAAATCCTGTGCATTCAAATTAGTTACCTCCCAACATAGAAGTAATCTTCTCTAATACATGGTCAATCTCAGCATTAAGGGATGCTCTCTTTTCCTGATACTGATTAATCAAATCCATCGGGCCAAGGATTTCCTCTTCTTCGTGTGGGAATCCACAGAGGTCAATATTATATCCATTGGCTGCGATTTTATCTACTGTATATTTCTTAGCCTTAGGGAATCCATCTACTTCAATCTCCTCACGATTATCCCACCACTCAAGGGCTGGTGCAAAATGCTCCAGCTTCATAGGCTTTGTCTTTGAGAAATTCTTATACCCCTCAGGCATGTCCAAACGATAGAACCATGTCTCCTCTGTTGGGTGTGTATTGTCAAAGAACAAAATGTTTGTCGTTATAGAAGTATACGGAGCAAAGACACTATGTGGCATTCTTATGACTGTATGAAGATTAAACTCTTCAAGCAATTTCTTCTTGATATTTACCTTTGCATTATCAGTACCAAAAAGGAAGCCATCAGGCAGAATAATTCCACATTTGCCCTCCTTCTTCAAACGGAACATAATAATGTCCATAAATAAATCAGCAGTCTCTGAACTACGCAGTTCCATAGGAAAATTTGCTTTTACAGAATCCTTTTCATTACCTCCATATGGCGGATTCATAAGGACAATGTCGAACTTTTCCATTTTTCTGTAATCTTTATAATCAGTCTCAAGAGTATTTCCATGAATTATCTCCGGATTATCAATGTCATGCAGAAGCATATTTGTAACACAGAGAATATGTGGCAGAGCCTTCTTCTCCACACCATAAACTGTGTTATTGTAAATTTCCTTATTCTCATTGGAAGTCAAGCTTTCCTCGTATAATTCATTAAGAGCAGACACAAGGAATCCACCAGTACCACAGGCAAAGTCAGCTATCCTCTCCCCCAGTTTTGGCTTAGTAACTTTTACCATGAAGTCAGTTACAGCTCTAGGTGTATAGAACTCTCCAGAATTACCGGCACTCTGTAAATCCTTTAGGAATGACTCATAAATTGAGCCAAATGCATGTCTTTCCTCATACTCTGTAAAATCTATCTCATCGATGATATTGATGACCTGTCTAAGCAGGATACCATCTTTCATATAGTTGTTGGCATCCTCAAAGGCATAACGTACCATCATCTGATTCATTGGAGTATCCTCTGATACCTCAAGATTTTTAAGTGCAGGGAACAGCTTATTATTGACAAAATCAAGAAGTGCATCTCCAGTAAGAGCCTGACCATCCTTGTTATCTACCGCCCAGTTTCTCCACTTGTACTCATCGGGAATGATAGAAATATAATCATCATTGATAAGCTCCCATTCCTCTTCTTTTGCATCATATATCTTTAAAAACAGAGTCCATACAATCTGCTCGATACGTTGTGCATCACCATTAACACCAGCATCGTTACGCATTACATCTTGTATTCCCTTAACGAAATTAGTTATAGCCATTGGTAAAAAACCTACTTTCTATTAATCTTAAGCGTACTTTCTTTATATATTCCACTTGGACAATACTTTTCTAACAATGCTTTAACTACAACTTTTTCTGCATCATTCATTCTAGGTCCACATAAAACCTCAATATTTTTCAACGAATTATCATCCAATTCCAAAAACATTCTTGTATATGGTGGCTTATATTCTCTATCTTCTATTCTTCTGATTAATTCACGATGTTTTTCTAATGTAGGAGGATTTAATTCTTTTTCTCCCATTGGCGAAACAGAATAAATATATCTCCATTCCTTTTGAAAACTCCATTCTTTACGTTTGTATTTTCCTACGTCTTTAAATGAATATAACACATTAAAATTCACATTATTTGACTCTTCTGATGATAAATAATGTTGAAATTGACTTTCTGATGATAATGTCCTAACTTTTGGATATAACTTTTCTGGATCAGCCGTGTATTCTATTTCAACCAATTGTGGTTGATTTGCAACTATACTTACTTTATTTTCTTTATACAGCTTTTCTATATTAATGTATGTTTCGACATCATTTTCCAGAAAATATTCACCTTTTTTATATGAATATCTTTTAAATGGAAATACAGGTAACTTGATTCTTACACCGTGCATATCTGGTGTATATAAATTCCAAAGCGGAATAGACTCTCTCTCATCATTTGTCCAACAGCTAGCATATACAAATCGCCCAAATTTTCCCATATCAGAAGTTTCTGCTTCCTCAATATCATCAACATTTAATAAATTATTAAAGCAAAGTGTCTTATTCGACAATATTAGTGCCAGTGTTTCTATGCTGGTATAATGATATAAATAATCCATATTTTTCTCCTATAACATAATACTACGCAGAGAAGATTTCATCTTCCAGTTCTTTCACAGCCTGTTCATATGCTGCTTTACCTCCAAAGGCTTTGACAATCTTCATAGGACTACCAAACTGCTGGAATTCGTGTAACTGTAAAACCTTTGTCTCCTCTATCTCTTTCAATCCTTCACTTGCATACTTATCCATAAGTGTTCCCAGAACCTTTTGTGCAAGCTCTGAATACTTATAGAGATATCCTCTCTTCTGAACATTTTTGATACGCTCTATACGGGTAAGTGGTGCTTTATCATATGCAAGGTGCAGGATTAAATCAAAATCGTCTATATCAGTCTGACCTGTCTCTTCACGAACAGCATCCAACAGTACACCATCCTCACGAAGTTCTTCTACGATAGTCTGTTTTTTCTTTGCTTCATTCCACTTCTTGAGGAATACATCTAACCTCGCATACTGTCCTAAAATATTCTTTCTTGTATAATCGATAAGACTTTCTGTTATAAGTTTTCCATCCTTATCAATGTACTGTATTCTCTCAGACAGAACTTTGACTTCTACATCCTTGACATAATACTTCTTAGGCTTCTCAGAGCCATCACCAGTACCCCAATCATCGCCAGAATCACCAGTATTTCCAGTACCTGAATTACTGCCTGTATCATCTCCTGTATTTTCAGTATCGTCTTCATTGCCTGTTACTGGATCTACTGGGTCATCGCCAGTAATGTCGATGACCACCTCAGGGTTACCATCAAAATCTTTATCAGCAAATAATCTTGATGCGTTACGGAAGTCCATAATTGTAAAATATGTTTTTCCATAATCCTCAAGCAGACGAGTACCTCGACCAATAATCTGCTTGAACTCTGTCATAGAATTGATATTATTATCCAAGACAATGAGCTTGCACATCTTGGCATCAACACCAGTCGTCATCAACTTGCTTGTGACTGCTATAACAGGATATGTACTGTCCTCATCAATGAAATTATCGAGTTGGGCTTTACCTTCAGCATTATCTCCAGTTATACGCATAATGTACTTGTGGTTCTCAGTCCACAGATCTTTATTCTCGGCAATGAGAGCCTGACGCATACGCTCCGCATGCTCCACATCTACGCAGAACACAATGGTCTTGCTGAACCTGTCAGTTTTCTTCAAGAATTCTGTAACTTTCTTTGCAATGACTTTGGTTCTCTCATCAAGTACAAGAGTCCTATCAAAATCTTTGATATTGTACTCTCTATCCTCGATTTCATAGCCATTATCATCATGTTTCCCAGCTTCTGGACGATAACCAACAAGGTCTTTATCAAGTCCTATACGAATGACCTTATATGGAGCAAGGAATCCATCATTAATACCCTGTTTCAGAGAATACTCATAAATAGCTTCTCCAAAATATGTCTGAGATGATGCTTCTTTTGTTTCAATTGGTGTAGCTGTCATACCTATCTGAGTTGCACCAGAGAAATATTCTAAAATTTTTCTCCAAGCTGACTCTTCCTTAGCGGAGCCTCTATGACACTCATCAATGAGTATCAGGTCAAAGAACTCAGGCTTAAACTGCTTGAATGGCTCTACACCCTCATCACCAGCTAACTGCTGGTACAATGCAAGATATATTTCATAAGAACTGTCAAGCTTTTTATTCTCAACTTTAGTCATTTTACCCCCGAATGGCTTGAAATCACCAGATATTGTCTGGTCTACAAGGACATTCCTATCAGCAAGGAATAATATTTTCTTTTTAATGCCAGCTTTCCATAATCTGTAGATAATCTGAAAAGCCATGAATGTTTTACCAGTTCCAGTTGCACAGACTAAGAGTACCCTGTCCCTTCCATTTGCCACAGCATTTACAGTTCTGTCGATGGCAATTCTCTGGTAATAACGAGGTGTCTTATAACCTGGCACCCAGTAATATGGCTCTAGCAGAGCTTTCTCACCAGTTTCAGAGAAATTCATCTCATTTACATATCTGTGATATAACTCATCTGGCGATGGGAACTCATCTAAGGAAAGGTTACGAATATCACCAGTTATTAAATCCTGCTCTACAAAGCCATCTCCATTGGATGCATATACAAACTTCACATCCAGAGCTTCTGCATACTCTATAGCCTGTTGCATTCCTGCCCCTACTGGATGGTTGTTATCCTTAGCTTCTATGATTGCTAATGGAAGATTAGGCTTATAAAACAACAGATAATCTGCAAATTTTTTCTTACCCCGTGACGTTACATTACCTCTTAGGATGATTCGACCTGCTGTGAATGCATACTCATAACGAATCTGCTTTTTACCCCAGCCTGATTGCTCTACCGCTGGAGTTATATATCTAGCCTTTATATCCTCTTCTGAAAGATCTCTTTTTCCCATTTGCACAGCCCCTTCCCCTTTTGTGAATTATCTCATATATAATGTCCATAAAACTGGACTTATAATAATTTTCTTGACATAAATATCCATGAACAATTATACCACATATACCAGTATTCCACATCTGATTTTAGTATCTCATAATCCTTAGCTATCATCACGTATTCTTTCTGTTTCGTACTCACTAATATCTGTGGTGCCATAAAAACAGATATCGCCATAAAAAGGAAAAGCCCCATAAACGGCTTGTTTACGCCTTTTATGGGGCTCTGTTTACTATTCAAACTCTTGGGCGGAGAGATTTATCTGGCTGTTTCTCGGCACACATTTGTGCATTTTATTCTCTCTATTCATCTTATTACGCATTTTTGTGTACCTCGTCTAAAATTTTTAGAGCCATATTAGAGCCAGCTTTAATCTTTCAAGACTTAATACAAATATCTTGAAAATTTTTCATTAAAATCTATACAGTCTTATCCCAATGAAAATCGAAATAATCTCATAAGCCGTCATCGGCGCTAAGCAAGCACCCCCAGACACTTAACGCCCTGTCATGGGTACTTTCCTTAAAGAGTACCCTAACATAAGAGCTAATGCTTCTGC
>ULRL01028483.1_pt1 | contig 13899 bp, 6 predicted proteins | sample 1955391 | NCBI WGS metagenome assembly ULRL01 (sample SAMEA4835681, study PRJEB28245) | human gut metagenome | biome: gut microbiome; material: fecal sample | place: Denmark | collected 2008
AGAGCTGCACCGGCGTTGTGTTGAGCAGATGGGACAGCGCGACGCAGGTAACGCCGAGATGGCAGAAGCAGACGATGACAGCTTCGCGGTTCGTTTCATCTGAAGCGTGGTAGCGGTAGCCGTCGCGTACATAACCGTAGCGAGCAAGCAGCGCATCGAGTCCGTCCGTTACGACACGATAATTTTCATCCATGTTTCCGGTTTTCATGATCGGGTTCTGTGTCCAGAGATCATGATCATAGAGATCCCGGTTCGCATCGAGCACATCCGGCAGAAAATCCCACGGAATCCGGCGCTTTCCGGTCTCCGGATCAAGGACAGGCGCATCAAATTCCCGCAGCCACGGAAGAATTTCGGCCTCGCGGCCCGCATTTTTCAGCGTAAAAGAAGCCGTATCCTTCGCACGTCCGAGCGGCGAGCAGTAAAAATCGGTGACGTTCCATTTCGCCGTCCGCTTCGAAAGTAGCTCAGCCTCACGCCAGCCTTTTTCAGTCAGCGAATCAATCTCATAATTCGGTTCGCCGTGGCGGATAAAGATAATTTTCATAAAAATTCCTTTCTTCGTATGCCACAAATTGTTTGGTTTATGCATCGAAAAGTCAATCTCAGTTCCGAAAAATCTGCGGCAGAGCACAGAACATTCAGAATTGATGTCACTTAGCTTAGTGTATCATAAATTGTCAAACTTGTGTGAATTTCTGTGGAAAAAGATGCGGCAAATTGGAAGAGGCGTTCGCACGTCTGGTAGGCGGCCTGGGAGGAGTGGTTAAGATCTGAGAGGAGAGTGACAGAGGATGATGCGTTCTGGAAATATTTTTGAACGGGAAGGCAGCAGAGGGCATGGCATGAGAACCGTATCGGGAGTGACGATTGCTGTGATAATCTGTTCTCTGCTGTCAGGGATTGCAGCAATTGGAATTATTTTGAATTTTGAAGCGGTAACGGCCAGAATTGCCGTTTTTGTTGTCAGGCTGTTATCATCTGCGTTTCCTGTTTTGTTAGTTGTTATAGCAATTCTTTATTTGGCGGCACGGCTGCGGTGGAGATGGCACAGAGATTACAGGAGGTGGTGATTATTCTGGTTGGGATAAGATGTATGATCAGGGCAGTATTGAAATAAAGGGGGGATGCCATTTATAAAAAAACAGTAAATTCGCCCACTTAGGACTAGCCGCCGCGGCTGTAGATTGATACAATAAAAGAAATAGGAAATATCGATTTTTTGCATAGGAGGAACACGGCGGCATGGCGGGATATGTGAGTCTTCAGGATGTAACCAAGACCTATCAAATGGGTGAGATTACCATCAAGGCTGCGGATGGGATCAGCTTTGATGTGGAAAAGGGTGAGTTTGTGATTGTTGTTGGACCGAGCGGTGCGGGTAAGACGACGGTGCTGAATATTTTAGGCGGAATGGACACAGCGACTTCAGGAAAGGTGCTGGTGGACGGGGCGGAGATCAGTAAGTACCGCGGCAAGAAGCTGATCCAGTACCGGCGGGAGGATATTGGATTTGTTTTTCAGTTTTATAATCTGATGCAGAACCTGACGGCGCTCGAGAATGTGGAGCTGGCGATGCAGATTTGTAAGCATCCGCTGGATGCGTCGGAGGTGCTTGCGGAGGTTGGGCTGGAAGAGAGAATGAATAACTTCCCGGCGCAGCTTTCGGGCGGAGAGCAGCAGCGTGTGGCGATTGCGCGTGCGCTGGCGAAGAATCCGAAACTGCTGCTCTGCGATGAGCCGACCGGCGCGCTCGATTATGTGACGGGAAAAGCGATCTTAAAGCTGCTGCAGGATACCTGCCGGGAGAAGGGGATGACGGTCATTGTCATCACTCACAACTCGGCGCTGACACCGATGGCGGACCGCGTGATTAAAATCCGAAACGGAAAAGTGGCGGGCATGAAAACAAATGAGAACCCGATGCCGGTGGAAGAGATAGAATGGTAGGTGGACGATGAGAGCATTTCGAAAAGACTTTATCCGGGAAATCACAAAGAACAAGGGGCGGTTTCTGTCAGTCTTTTTCATCGTGCTTCTTGGCGCGGCGTTTTTCTCGGGCATCCGGTCGGCGGAAGGAGATATGAAGGTTTCGGCGGACCGGTATTATGATGAAGTAAATTATATGGATTTGAAAGTTCTTGGAACGCTGGGGCTGACGGACGATGATCTGGCGGATATCGCGAAGACGGACGGCGTGAAAGCGGTTTACGGCGGAAAGACGGTGGAAGTGCTGCATGACATCGGCGAGAGCGAGCAGGTTGTGAAACTGATTGCGCTGACGGACGGTGTGAATGAGCCGCGCGTGGTCGAGGGACGGATGCCGGAGAAAGAGGATGAAATTCTTGTTGATACGCAGTTTCTGAAAAGTTCCGGCTGTGAGATCGGGGATCAGGTAACGTTCACTTCCGGAACGGAGGATCCGCTCTCAGATTCGCTGACCGGGGATACGTTTACGATTGTTGGTTCGGCGACGCTCCCTTATTATATGGATCTGAACCGCGGAACGGGCTCGATTGGAAATGGAAGCATCAACAGTTTTGCACTGCTGCTTCCGGAGACATTTACCTCGGATCTCTATACAGAGATTTACGTCCAGGCGGACGGCGCACAGGAAGAGGCGAGCTACAGCGATGCGTATGATGAGACGGTGAAAGCTGTACAGACGAAGATTGAAGCGCTCGAGGATGCGGCGTGCGACCGGCGGTATACGGCAGTCAAAACCGAAGGACAGGAAAAGATTGATGATGCAAAACAGCAGGTCGCTGATGCAGAGCAGAAATTAGCGGACGCAAAAACAGAGTTGGATGACGGTGCACAGCAGCTTGCCGACGCGAAAGTGACGATTGCGGACAAAGAGCAGGAACTTCTCGACGGCGAACAGACGTTAAAGGAAAAAGAACAGGAGCTTCTTGACGGAAAGCAGACGATTGCTGAGAAAGAACAGGAACTCCTTGACGGAAAACAGACCATTGCAGACAAAGAGCAGGAACTTCTCAGTGCGAAAGCAACCATCGCCGATAAAGAGCAGGAACTGGCATCCGGCAAGGCAACGCTGAAAGATAAAGAGGCGGAACTTGCGAGCGGAAAAGCGACGCTGGAAGCAAAGGCGGCAGAGCTGGAAAGCGGAAAAGCGGAGCTGAATCAGAAAGCCGATGAACTTGCAAGTGGAAAAACCACACTTGAGGCAAAAGCGAAAGAACTTTCCGACGGAAAAGCACAGCTTGCAGAGAAAGAAACAGAACTGGCATCCGGCAAAAAAGAGTTAGAGGAAAAAATGACGCAGCTTTCGGCGGCAAAAACCGAACTGACTCGGAAGCAGACGGAGCTGAATACTGCAAAAGAGCAGCTTTCCGAAAAAGAAACGGAATTGAATATTGCAAAGGAGCAGCTTTCCGCTGCACGCGAGGAACTGGACAACAAGAAAGCAGAAACCGCTGCAGGACGCACACAGTATGAAGCGCAGAAGGCAGCGTATGAAGAACAGAAGAGTCAGTATGAGACAGCCAAGGATCAGTTAGCCCAGATTTCCAGTCAGCTTCCGATGGTGGAGGCTGCGCAGACAGAAGTGACTGGTCAGATCGAGGTGATTGAGGCTCAGCTTGACGGACTGACGGAGGAAGATGAAGCATATGTATCCCTGTTGGAACAGAAAACTGCGCTGGAAGCAAAGCAGACAGAGTTAGCGCAGCAGCTTTTCACGATGCAGGAGCAGAAAACACTTCTGGAACAAAACATCGCAGCGTTTGAAGCAGCAAGCGCTGATGCGGAAGCCCGGCTTGCGGCTGCAGAAGCTCAGATTACCGACGCAGAAAGTCAGCTTGCCGCTGCAGATGCACAATTAACAGAAAAAGAGCAGGAATGCACCGCAGGCGAGGCACAGATTGCTTCTGCAAAAGAAGAACTGGAAAGCGGCGAAGCTCAGATTACAGAGGCTCTTGCCCAGCTTCAGGATGGAGAAGCACAGGCAGAAGCTTATCAGAAACAGATTGAGGATGGCGAAGCCCAGCTTGCATCCGCCAAAACAGCGATTGCCGACGGAGAAGCTCAGATTGAGACGAACCGCAGTAAATTAAAAGACGGAGAAACTCAGCTTGCGGCTGCCAGAGCCCAGCTTGCTGATGGGGAACAGCAGATTGCATCGTACCGACAGACGATTCAGTCGGGTGAGGCCCAGCTTGCCGCTGCAAAGCAGACAATTTCCAGTGGAGAAAGTCAGCTCGCCGACGCGAAACAGACGATCGCCGACGGCGAAACCCAGTTAGCAGAAGCAAAGCAGACGATCGCCGATGGAGAAAGTCAGCTCGCCGAAGCAAAGCAGACGATTGCCGACGGTGAAACCCAGCTTGCCGACGCGAAACAGGAAATCGCCGACGGAAAAATCTCCCTTGCGGATGCGAAACAGGAAATTGCCGATAAAGAAAAAGAACTTGAGGACGGCAAAGCCGAATACGAAAAAGCAAAAGCCGACGCCGAACCAGAAATCGCAGATGCGAAGCAGGAAATTGCGGACGGTGAGAAAACACTCGCAGACCTGAAAAAACCAACGTGGTACGTCTGGGGACGGGATAAGGTAACGTCAACTGAGAGCTTCGGTCAGGATGCCAGCCGTATCTCGAATATCGGAAAATTCTTCCCGGTTATCTTCTTCCTCGTGGCTGCTCTCGTCAGCCTGACGACGATGACACGAATGATCGAGGAACAGCGTCAGCAGATCGGAACGTTAAAAGCCCTCGGTTATTCCGACGGCGTGATCGCCTTTAAATATTTCGCATACGCGATGCTCTCCACCGTATCCGGCGCTCTCGCGGGCGTGGTGGTTGGAGAAAAAATCCTGCCCTGGGTTATTATGAATGCCTACGGCATGCTGTATACCGGACTCCCGTATTACATGACCCCGCTGAATTGGGAGCAGGGAGGCCTTGCGATTCTGGCGAGTGCAGCCTGCACCGGCGTGGCGACGATCGCGGCATGCTACAAAGAACTCGCCGCAGGTCCGGCAGAGCTGATGCGGCCGGAAGCACCGAAAAACGGCAAACGGATTTTCCTGGAACGTATCGGCGTACTCTGGAAACATCTGAACTTTACGCAGAAATCAACCGTGCGGAATCTGGTACGGTATAAAAAACGATTCTTCATGACCGTTATCGGAATCGGCGGATGCATGGGTCTGATCCTCGTCGGTTTCGGCCTTCAGGATTCCATCACCGCGATTGCGAAAAACCAGTTCGTCAGCCTCTTCACCTATCAGGCGAATGCTGTGCTGAATTCGGATGTGGATGAATCCGAAAAAGAAGCATTGCAGACCGATCTGGAAAACCACAGCGGCATCGATGAGCTGCTGGAAATGTACTGCCAGAACATCGAACTGCAGACCGACAAAAAGACCGTGGATGCAGTGCTTGAAGTGCCGAAAGAACTGACGAATTTCAATGACTTCTATGCCTTCCGAGACCGGAAAAGCGGAGAAGTTTACGAATTCCCGACCGACGGCGGCGCAGCCATCAGCGAAAAGACAGCAACGATGCTCGGCGTAAAAGCAGGCGACACGGTTCAGCTGAAAAAAGGCGACGATATTGTGGACGTAAAGATTTCGATCATCGTCGAAAACTACGTGCGCCATTACCTGTATCTGGCCCCGGATCTCTACGAGGAGCTGTTCGGCGGAGCGCCGGATTACAACCAGCTTCTGATGAAATATCAGGACACGTCGAGCAATTATGAGACAGCACTCGGAGAAAAAATCATGACGTACGACGGTGTAGCGGCAATCTCGTTCACATCCGACCTGATTGATCAGATTGACAACATGCTTCGTTCCCTCGACATCGTCATCGTGGTGCTGATCGTATCGGCGGGCCTGCTGGCGTTTGTGGTGCTGTACAACCTGAACAACATCAACATCACCGAACGACAGAGAGAGCTGGCAACGCTGAAAGTGCTCGGCTTCTTCGACGGCGAGGTGGCATCGTACGTGTACCGGGAAAACATGGTGCTGACACTGTTCGGCGTTATCGCGGGCATGGGAATTGGAACGTTTTTACATCATTGCGTAATTCAGACCGTCGAGGTCGATATGATGATGTTCGGACGAAACGTGTTCCCGCGGAGCTACGGCTGGAGCGCCCTGATTACCCTGGCGTTTGCTCTGTTCGTCAACTTTATGATGTTCTACCGGTTAAGAAAAATTGATATGATTGAATCGCTGAAAAGCGTGGAGTAAACAACAGAAAAAGGTCGTCCGCGGTGATGCAGAGAATCTGCAGAAACCGTGGGCGGTTTTTTCATTTTGAAGTGAAATATGAGCCGGAATGCTTGTTTTTTCAGACATTTCGTTGTATAAAAAAGATAAGGGTTTTTATCAGAACAGAATCAAAAAACAAAGAGTAAAGGGGATTTTTACAAATGGGAACAACAGAAACGAAAAAAATGAGAGTCGGCGTTGTCGGCTGCGGAGCGATCAGTGATATTTATCTGATGAACATGATTCATAACTTTGAGAATCTTGAGGTAGCAGCATGCTGCGCAGGCCATCTTGAACATGCGAAAAAGAAAGCAGAGCAGTATGGCATCAAGGGCTGTACCTACGAGGAAATTCTGGCAGACCCGTCGATTGAAATGGTAGTCATTCTGACACCGGCACCGACCCACGAGGGGCTGATCCGTCAGGCACTGGAAGCCGGAAAACACGTTTACACTGAAAAAACAATGACCCTCGCACCGGAAACGGCAGCGAAACTGATCGAGCTGGCAGAGGAGAAACATCTCTATCTCGGTTCCGCACCGGACACCTTCCTTGGATCGGCACTGCAGACCGCAAGAAAAGCGATCGACGACGGGCTGATCGGCGAGGTGACATCTTTCGAAGCATGCGCAAACCGCGATCTTGATTTGCTGGCGAGCATCTTCCGTTTTCTGCGGATGCCGGGCGGCGGTATCTGCTACGATTTCGGTGTTTATTATCTGACCGCCATCGTCAGCCTTTTCGGCCCGGTGGACCGTGTCGTTTCCTCCGTGCGCAACCTTGCGCCGAAGCGCGTCAATGTCGTCCCGGACAGCCCGGAATACGGCCAGGAATTTGACTACAGCAACGAGAGCCAGGTTTTCACGATTCTGGAAATGAAAAACGGCGTGACCGGCACATTCTGTGTCAATGGCGACAGCACCATCAACGATCAGGCGGTATTTACAATTTACGGCAAAAAAGGTATTTTAAAGCTGGTGGACCCGAACAATTTCGGCGGCGATATCGTCTACATTCCGGGCGTGAAGGACTGGACACAGCAGGCAGTTCCGGAAGTGCTGGATTATGGCTTTGCCTACAGCGAAAACAGCCGCGGCCTCGGTCCGTCCGAGATGGCAGAAGCAATTGCAGAGGGCAGACTAAACCGTGCGAATGCCAAAATGGCATATCACGTACTCGATACGATCGATCAGATTATGAAGAGTGCGGAAACGGGTGCATTTGAGAAGGTTCCATCCACCTGCGAAAGACCGGAGGCCATGCCGAATTCATAGCCTATTTCTGATAGGATTGCAGGTACATCTGACGGAAGTCGGTAGGGCTTACATTTTTTGATTTCAAAAAGACTCTGTTAAACGTAGAAATACTGTTAAAACCGGATTCGAGCGACACTTCGGTGATCGTGAGATCCGGTTTTTTTAACAGGTTTTCGGCGATATGGAGCCGTTCCCTGGTGACGAAATCCGTGAAGGAGAGGCCGGTGTATGCGCGGAACAGCTTGGAAAAATGGCAGCGGGAGAATCCGGCGACCTTTGATGCTTCTTCCAGAGAAACCGGTTCGGTGCAGTGACTTGAGATCCAGGTACATGCAGCAATCATCTGGCGGTGTACCTGTGCGGAATGGCCTGTTTTTTGCGGTGCGGCAGTTTCGGTCGGCACGGAGAGATTTTCGCCGAGCAGAATAAAAAACTGATACAGCAGAACGCATCCGCGCAGCTCGGAAAAACTGATACCGGAGAGGGAGAGCCTGCGCAGCTCTGTCAGAAATCCGCGGAGTTTTTCGATTTCCGGGAAGTTGTTCTGATTCAGAAGACGGATCTGATAAAAAAGATAAGCAACAGACTGGAAATCCACGCGTTTTTCCAGAAAATCTGCATCGAGCTGAAGCATGATCAGGCGATGTTCTCTGTTGGTTGTGGAAACAGCGTGCAGCTCGCCGGGCCAGATAAAAAGAAGATCACCGGGCTTTAGCGGAAAGGTTTCTCCATTTACTTCATAGATAATGCCGTCATCCTGTGCAAGCACAATTTCAATATAGTGATGCCAGTGCAGACCGAAATAGGCGGGGACATGCGAAATAGAGATATCGTAAACATAGCTGTTAGCAAAATGATTGTTTTCGAAAAAAGAAGTCGAATCGTTTCTCATGGCAAAAGAATCCTCCGTATCTGATAAACGGTATTATACAACAGAAGAGAGAAAAAATATAGAAAAAATCGAAACATCTGGGCAATGATCGGCAATATATAAGTAGTGTTTTACGAGGATCTGTATTATGGTTAAGATATGAAAATTGTGAAGAACGGCAGAAATCGGAAAAAGAGTGATGTGATTTTGGCGAAAATTCACAATAAAAGTTTATGAAAAGTGAAGAAGTGAGAGGTAAGCGAAAAATGCAGATTTATGTAGACGGAAATGCTGTGCGAAGCGGAAATGGGCAGAAGGAATATCCATTTCAGAAGATTTCCGAGGCGGCAAAAATTGCAAGGCCCGGCGACGAGGTGCTTGTAGCGCCTGGCGTATATCGGGAATATGTAGATCCGGCGAATGCGGGATGTGAGGATGCAAGAATTGTGTACCGTTCTGTGGAACCGGGAAAAGCTGTGATTACCGGTGCGGAAATTGTGGATAACTGGGAGCATTTGGAAGGTGATGTGTGGACAGCGCGCGTTTCAAACGGACTGTTTGGGGATTACAATCCATACACAACTCTGGTCAGCGGCGACTGGTTTATCGCATCCTACATGGCGCACACCGGAGAAGTGTATCTGAATGGAAAATCCATGTATGAGGTGACGAGCCTGGACAAGGTGAAAAAGCCGGAGATCTATAAAAAATCCTGGGATCAGGCATTCACGGTTTACACCTGGTATGTGGAGCAGGATGAAGAGAAGAATGAGACCGTTTTCTATGTGAATTTCCAGGGGAAAAACCCGAATGAGGAAACAGTGGAAATTAATGTGCGCGAGAATTGCTTTTATCCATCGAAGGAGGGCATCGGTTACATCACTCTGGCCGGCTTTGTTGTAAAACAGGCGGCAACTCAGTGGGCTCCGCCGACGGCATATCAGGAAGGAATGGTCGGCCCGCACTGGTCAAAGGGATGGATCATCGAGGATTGTGAGATTTCAGATTCGAAGTGCTCGGGCATTTCACTTGGAAAATACAGACAGCCGAACAATGACAATAAATGGCTCAAATGGAAATTCAAAGATGGTACACAGACGGAGCGTGACTGTATCTGCCAGGCGCAGCGGGAGGGATGGACAAAGGAAAATATCGGAAGCCATATCATCCGCCGGTGCAACATCCATGACTGTGGACAGACAGGTATTGTAGGCCACTTAGGCGGTGTGTTCTCGATCATTGAGGACAATCATATTCACCATATCAACAACAAACAGAACCTTGCGGGTGCGGAGATCGGCGGCATCAAGATGCATGCAGCAATCGATGTGATCATTCGAAGAAACCATTTCCATCACTGTACGAGAGGCCTCTGGCTCGACTGGCAGGCACAGGGCACACGTGTTACGCAGAACCTGTTCCATGACAATACGCTGCCGAACGAGGAAAATGCAAATCCAGAAGGTATGGACGGTATCGGCGAGGATATCTTTATTGAAATTTCCCACGGACCGACACTGGTGGACAATAACGTACTGCTTTCGGACCGCGCAATGAAGCTGGCAACGCAGGGTGTTGCGGTAGTACATAACCTGATCGCGGGATCGTTTACTGCTGTCGGCCGCGGTGTCAACAATGGCTCCGAAAAGCTGCCGTCGCCACGCTACACACCGTACCATGTGCCGCATCGCACGGAGATCAACGGATTTATGACGGTTCTTCACGGTGACTGCCGGTTCTACAATAATATCTTCATCCAGAAGCCGGTTCGTGCGGGAATGGAAGAAATCCGTAAACTGACCGGAGATAATGAATGGGATGACGGAAATCTGACAGCAGGAACCGTGCCGTACAGCGGATATCCGACGCTGGAGGAGTACGTGGCAAGATTTGAGGGCTACTGCGGAATGGGTTCCGGAAAGTCACCGGATCTGTATTACGAGAAGCTGCCGGTATGGCTTGGCGGCAACGTTTACTTCAATGGGGCGAAGCCGGCAGAGCAGGAACAGGACGCTGTAGTGGATACCGAGCATGAAATCACCATCGGTGTAAAAGAAGAGAACGGAAAATGGAAACTGGAGACCAATGTTTACGATTATCTGCCGCAGAATGCCTGTGCAGTGATCTCAACGGAGACGCTTGGCATGGCATTTGAGCCGGAACAGAAATATGAGAATCCGGATGGAACGCCGATCGTGTTCCGATATGACTACTTCGGAAACCGTCAGGGCATTCATCCGCTGCCGGGCCCGTTTGCATCAAAAGAGGCTGCGGAAGAAGCATTATCGTAAAGAAATTCTATAGACCCGCAAAAAAATAGCGTAAAAAATTCAGCGCCGCAGAGAGTGAATGATTGCGTCACAACCTTTTTTGCAGTGTTTTCGGGTTTTACTATAACAAAAAGGAGTATAGAGAAATGATTTACTATGTCAATAATTCCGCTCCGAAGAATGGAAACGGAACAAAAGAGATGCCGTTCAAGTTCATCAACGATGCGGCAAAAATTGCAAAGGCAGGAGATGAAGTTCTGGTTGCACCTGGTATCTACCACGAATATGTTGATCCGGTCAACGGCGGAACCGAGAATGCAAGAATCGTCTATAAGAGTGAGAAGCCGCTCGGCGCAAAGATCACCGGTGCGGAAACGATGAATGACTGGGAGCATTACAAAGATAATGTGTGGGTATGCCGTGTAGACAACGGAGTGTTTGGCAATTATAACCCATACACGACAATGGTCGGCGGTGACTGGTATTTTGCACCGGTGGTACGCCATACCGGCGCGGTTTATCTGAATGACCGCCAGTTATACGAGGCAGAGACGCTCGAGGAGTGTATCAAGGGCGAGGTTTATGCGCCGTCCTGGGAGCCGGAGTGGTCGGTTTACAAATGGTATACCGAGCAGGACAAAGAGAAAAATCAGACGGTTATCTACGCAAACTTCCAGGGTAAAAACCCGACGGAGGAAAAAGTAGAAATCAACGTGCGCCGGAACTGCTTTATGCCGTCGAAAACAGGCGTAAATTACATTACGTTCAGTGGATTTGATGTCAGCAAGGCGGCAACGACATGGGCGCCGCCGGCTGCTTATCAGGACGGTATGATCGGTCCGCACTGGTCGAAGGGATGGATTATTGAGGACTGTGAGGTCAGCAACAGCAAGTGCTGCGGTATTTCGCTCGGAAAATATTACGATCCGGAGAACGACCATTACTTTACCAGAAAACACGTAAAAAGCCCGACTCAGATGGAGCGTGATGCTGTGTGCCGCGGCCAGTATCACGGCTGGACGAAGGAGAACATCGGAAGCCATATCATCCGCCGCTGCCACATCCATCACTGTGAGCAGACCGGTATTGTCGGACGGATGGGCGGTGTGTTCAGTATCATTGAGGACAACCACATTCACAACATCAACAATATGCAGCAGCTTGGCGGAGCCGAGATTTCCGGTATCAAGATGCATGCAGCGATCGATGTTGTGATGAGAAGAAATCACATTCATCATTGTACGATGGGCATCTGGTGCGACTGGGAGGCACAGGGAACACGCCTGACCCAGAACCTGCTGCACGACAACTGCCCGCCGGAGGGAACACCAAAGGCAGAGGGCGCAATGATGAGTCAGGATATTTTCATCGAGGTTGGCCATGGTCCGACACTGATCGATAACAATATTATGCTCTCACCGGTCAGCGTTCGTATGGCGACCGATGGTATTGCCTGCGTACACAATCTGATGCTTGGCTCATTAACTGCAGTTGGCGGCGGAACAGGAGACCGTTACACGCCGTATCACATCCGTCACCGTACCGAGGTTGCCGGATTCATGACATTCCTGCATGGCGATGACCGGTTCTACAACAACATCTTTATCCAGAATTACCCGGTTGAGGAAACAGAAACGGTTGAGGACATGGGCTTCAAGATGGAGGATAACCAGGAGGTCGGAACGCATGTGTTCGACGAGTATCCGACCTATGACGAGTGGATCAGCCACTTTGAGCTGGACAAACCGGCCGACATGAGCAAGCTGGAGCCGTATCACAACAAGTGCCATCTGCCGGTTTGGGTAAACGGAAACGCTTACTTTAACGGAGCAAAGGCGTGTGTGAATGAAAAAGAGAATCTTATGGATAACGAGAACCAGGTTAAGGTGGAACTTGTGGAAAAAGACGGCCACTATTCCATCAAGACGAACGTGTATGAGTTCCTGAAGGATTTTCGGACGGGAATTATCAACAGTGATATTTTAGGATACGCCTTCGAGCCGGAGCAGAGATTCGAAGATCCGGACGGAAGCACGATTATCTTCGATCAGGATTATCTCGGCGAGCACCGCGGCGTGGCAGCAATGCCGGGACCGTTTGCGGATGGAGCTGAGGCAGAGAAGATTCTGTGGTAGAAGAAATCAGAACTTACCGGTTGATACGAAAAAAACAGGGCGCTGTGCAGGAAATGGCACAGCGCCCTGTTTTGGTAAAAGGAAAGTCAGGATGCCTTTGCAGAATCTTTTGCCGTCGGCATTTTCGCGTATAAGATTTTCAGTATAATCGGTGTTGCAATACTCGAGAAAAGAATCAGCAGAATCACGGCACTGAAGAAATCGCCGGATAAAAAGCCTGCATTCAGACCCTTTTGCGCGACGATCAGACAGACTTCACCGCGGGTCATCATACCGACACCGATTTTCAGGCTGTCGCCCCAGGTAAAGCCGCATCCCTTTGACATCAGGCCACAGCCGATAATTTTTGCGACAAGGCCGACGATGACGAAACAGATGGCAAAGAGTACGAATTTCTCGTTCATGCCGCTGAGCGTTGTTTTGAGTCCGATACTTGCAAAGAAAATCGGTCCGAAAATCATATAGGAGCTGATATCCATTTTTTCTTCGATGTAATCGGAAGAATCGAGGGAACACAGGATAACGCCCGCAACGTATGCACCGGTAATATCGGCGATGCCGAAATATTTTTCGGAAATGTAGGACAGTCCGAAGCAGAGTGCAAGACCCAGAATCGGGAGACGGCGGGTGTGCGGAAATACGGAGTTCATGCGGTTGAACAGCTTAAAGCAGAGAAAACCGAGCACAATCGCAAGGGCAAAAAACAGAATGGTGGAGGCTGCTACTTTCAGCGGATTGGATGTCGGATCTTTAAAACCGATGACAACAGTCAGCACAATGATACCAATGACATCGTCGATGATGGCTGCATTTAAGATGGTTGTTCCAACCTCTGTTTTCAGTTTGCCGAGTTCTTTTAAGGCCTGTACGGTGATGCTGACCGATGTTGCAGTCAGAATAACACCGATAAAAACAGCGTGGTAAAATTCTTCCGTTCCGACAGCAGAGAAGCCATAAAAGCTCATGTATAAGATGGCTCCAAGAACGAGAGGAACAAAAACACCGGAACAGGCGATCAGCAGGGATTTCACTCCGGTGCGGAGCAGATCCTTCAGGCTGGTGCCAAGACCTGCGGAGAACATCAGCAAAATGACACCGATCTCAGCCATCTGTGCAAGAAAGT
>ULRL01065726.1_pt1 | contig 13896 bp, 7 predicted proteins | sample 1955391 | NCBI WGS metagenome assembly ULRL01 (sample SAMEA4835681, study PRJEB28245) | human gut metagenome | biome: gut microbiome; material: fecal sample | place: Denmark | collected 2008
CACTCCTGCATGGTCCCATTCAAATCTTCCGATTGCCGCCATGACAGCGCCGCATAAAACGAGTGCTGCCGCCCGCGACAAAACCGTTCCCTGTGGTACATGTAAAAGCCATGCCAGAAGATCCAGCACTTCCAGCCACCAGATAAAAAGCGTATAGGCAAGCAGCACTGCAAAGCTGCGGGTAGTGACTCTCCATTTCGCCGTTTTGTCTGCCGGCCTGTTTCCAAATAACATACCTTTTCCCTTGTAATCATCCAGTTTTCTTCATGAACCTGCTGAATCATTACTTCCTTTCCATGAAACAAAATATATCTTAAAAGAAATATTCTTCCAGCATCAGGCACAGTGCATGGTACACCGGAAGATGCAGCTCCTGAATCTTAAATGTCTCCTGCTCCGGCACGACAATCGCAGTGTCGCTGTACCCACGGATCCGCCCGCCGTCGCGTCCCAGAAGCCCGATAACCTTAAGCCCCTTTGCCTTTGCCGTCACGGCTGCATACAGGACATTTTTTGAATTGCCCGAGGTTGAGATTCCGAGGAACACATCCCCCTCTTTTCCATATCCAAGCACCTGTTCCGCGTAAATCATGCTGCCGTCCACATCATTCATAAATGCGGTGGTCAGCCCCGCATGGCCGGTCAGTGCGATCGCCGGAAGTCCCTGCTGCAGCTTTTCGGAAAGTTCCGCTCCCATCTGTGGATCCACCGTTTTCAGTGCCTTTTCTATCTCTTCCGAAACTGGGCGTTTCTTCACAAACCCCTTCATCAGCTCGCCCACGATGTGCTCCGAATCCGCACAGCTTCCGCCATTTCCGGCAATCAGAAGTTTTCCGCCGCGCTCATAGCACTCTTTCAGCGTCTCATACGCAGTGCGAATATCCGCTTTCACCGGTGCAAGAACCGGATAGCGGCTGATCAGCTCGTCTAGGTACTCGTATTCCTTCATGATTTCTATTTCCTCCTGTCAGGTTTTTCGATGTCTATTGAGCTTCTGCATCATAAAATAAATACTCCTGCTCAAACATTTCCAGATTGTTCTGCGCTTCTTCCTCCGGCACCGCTGTGTCGGATACCCGCGCAAGCATATTTCCATTTTCAAAAAACAGATCGGTCAGGCTGCCTCTGCGGATCTGCTCCCGCAGAAGATTCAGACTCCACTCCCAGCTTCCCGGTCCCAGATAGCCTGCTTCCGCGTAGACATAATCTGTCTTCGCATACGCCATATAGGTTTCAAACGCCTCCGGCGAGTTGACGAGTTCGACGTTGCCCCACGGCGATGTAATATCCTTATACGACTCCACATTGCACGGGAACTGCAAACAATACGGATGCGTTCCGAATGCGATCACCCGGTTTTCCGGATCCTGCGACACTTCCTGCCAGATCAGCGTGTTTCCCTTTTCCTCCATCCGCGCCTGTTCCTGCGCCCGATGGTTGACACGCCCTTTATTCAGAAGATGAATCTCCGAAAATCCAGCCGTCCACGCCCAGCTGCTGATCGCCGTGACAATCAGATTTAATACCAGCAACGGCGCCAGGCACTTCGACGCGAGCGGATAAAAGCCGATTTTCTTAAAATACACCATCGCCCGGCATGCCCCCAGAATCAGCATAGAATACAGAAGCATGAAATAATTTCCGTCGATCTGGTAAAGCATCGACAGGCTGATCAGGCTGACGATCACAAATGGGAAGAAAATTACCAATGCCGCGTTCCAGATATGGGACTGCTCATCTCCCTTTTTGGAGAAAATCCCATAAAGCACCAGCATCACAATCAGCACCGCCATCAGCGAGGTTCCCCACGCCAGAATTACATGCCCCATATCTTCACCCTGCGGCTGCATCAGCATCTGCCAGATGCGCCGCGCCAGCACATGAAGCGTTGATTCCTCCTGATAATTCTGCGGCAGCTCCGAGGTAGCAAATGGGTATTTCATTTTAAAACCAAACCATGCAAAAATCGAAGTAAACACCGAAGTGACCGGCATTCCCGTGATCTTCATCGTCCGCGCCCAGATACCGACCAATGCCCCAAACGGCAGGCATAAGGAGCCAATCAGGCGGACCAGATGGTGAAACAGGTCAGCCGCCACCCCGCGCTCATGAAACCAGAACCACAGAAGGTACAGCCCCATCATGCCAAATACGGCAGTGGAAAAGACCAGGGAGGTCGGCTTCATCGTGAGGGACAGGAAATAGGAACCGGCTGCCCCGGAGAGGAATATCCAATGATTTTCATACACATGAATATACTGAAAGAAACATCCCAGCATAATAAGCTGCAGCAGCCACGTAATCAAATCCGCCTTGGCTGTGAGCGCCATATTCATGATGCCCGGCACCGAAACCGTCAAAACAGCTGCCATAATTCCCGGCAAGACGCTGTGATACGTTAGTTTCTTCTCTGTCTCCTGCTTTCGATTGCCCGTCAGCAGCACCGCATTCCAGACCATCGCCCCGATTCCCAGAACTGCCAGCCAGAGGTTAAAGAACGTCTGGTAGCTGTGACTCGCCAGATCACAGAGCGGCAGAGTCAGCACCTCAAAGCCCTTCGAATACACATAGACCATGCCGACCAGCCCCGGATTCTCATACAGCCCGGTTCCGCCTGCCACAATGTACTGGGAACGCACACCATACCAGAGTGTATCAAAGTCGAGTGCGATATTCAGGCGTCCCACCTGAATCAGGAACATCAGGACACACCAGCCAGCCGCCAGCGTCCATGCCCGGCGCACCCGACGCGGTATTTCCCGCGATGCCCCGCTGCCAGCCGGTTTGTTACTGTTCACGCATACGTGCCCAGTAACGGAATTTGCCGTGGCTTCGCATTTAAATACGGCAAATTCCTGCTGCCACCACGTTTTCTTACGGCACTTTCGGTTCCAAAAGTGCCTACCTGTGAACAGTAACGCCTGTTTCCCTGTCTCAATCACATGAACCGACACCTTGTCCCTGCCATCCAGCATCCAGGAAAGCGTCTGCCATCCCATGATGCACTGGCAGGAAATCGAGGAAAAATCAAAGCCCAGCGCCGCCACACCCAGAGCATAGACGCTCAGGCGCATCCAGGCGATTTTTCCAACGCCAAGGGCAGAAAGGAGGCAATACACAACGATTGCAAAGGAGGCGCCAAAAAGGAAGTCCATATAAAAAGAAAAATAAGGCCGCTCCCAGACCGTTCCCCTGAAAAACACCCGTTTTCTCAAAAACCGCCCGATCGCCAACAGGCTAATCAGATACACCGCCGACACCACCATCGGCAGAAATACCACATGAATCCAGGAAAACACCAGCACAACCGCCGTCAGCCAGTACATCCGGCTGCGTCCGCGCTTCAAAAACGCCAGCCCCCCAAAGATCAAGACTGCCAGAATCGCAATCTCCACATACATCCGTTTCGATTCCGTGAAATGAATGTAATCCGCAAAAAAACCATTTCCCGTAAACAGCGTTTTCGCCGGAATCAGAACCGCCGCCACGCAGAACAGCACCAGAAAAAGACCAGCCATGCGCACGGCTGCGTCTGGTCGTCCGTTTTGTCTCTGATTCTGCATGTCGATGGTTCCTCTCTTTCTAGTTTATGTACTCCCGGAATCTTTTTGTGAGCCGCATTCTATATACGCCCGCCTAAAATCCCGCGCACCGCATCCAGCAGCGTCTCCGCATACGCATCATAACCGCCCGCCGGGCAGCTTCCGTCCTCTTTTATAAGTCCAGCCGCCCTATCTTCCGCATGTTCTTTTGCCCCATAGCCGGTTCCGACAAGGACTCCGGTCACGCCGAAGTTTTTTCCTGCCTGCGCGTCGATGCGCTTGTCCCCGATCATATAGGAATGCACCTTATCAATGCCCTCCGGCAGATCGCGCTCTGCCATCTCAAACATTCCCGTCTCCGGCTTGCGGCAATGGCATTTTTTCTTATAAAGTCCAATCCCATGCTCCGGGTGGTGCGGGCAATAGTAAAACGCATCTACGTGTGCTCCGTCACGCTCCAGCACCTCATTCATATAATCATGAAGGATTTTTACATCCGCCTCGGTATAGTAACCTCTCGCCACGCCCGCCTGGTTGGTAATGACGATCACCTTATATCCGGCCTCGTTCAGGAGACGGACCGCCTCTGCGGTACCGTCAATCAGCTTCAAATCTTCTTTTCGGTGAAGATAATTGACCTCCACGTTCATCGTGCCATCACGGTCGAGGAATACTACTTTACAGCTATTTTTACACATGGAATGTATACTCCTTATCCGGCATCTGCACCTGAATATCGCGGTAGTCCCAGCGATCCTCATCGCAAATCCAGCTCTGAGCGCCGCGCAGTTCGAAATTCCAATCCATCAGCTGTCCGCCTGCCGCTTCCAGGCGGCGCGCCACCTGATGTTTAACGTTGTATGGGCAGTACACAAGAAGGAAGCCGCCGCCGCCAGCACCTAAAAGCTTTCCGCCGAGGGCGCCCGCCTTTTTCGCCTCGTCATAGAGCATATCAATCTGCGGATTTGTGATCTTGCTGCTCATCCGCTTCTTGCTCTCCCAGCCGTAATCCAGGAGGCGGCCAAAATTGTGGAGATTTCCCTTTAAAAGCTCATCCTTCATCGCATAGGAAAGCGCCTTTACCTCGCACATCGCCTGAAATGCGTCCGGTTTCTTATAGTTGCTTACCTGATCCTTGATAATATTCGCGGATACATGGATATTGCCCGTGTAGCATAACAACAGGTTATACTGCAGCTCATTGATAATATCGCGGCGGATGCGGAGCGGGTTTACCACGACGTTGTTGCGTCCGTGAAATTCGATAAAGTTAAAGCCGCCGAAGGTCGCCGCATACTGATCCTGATAACCGCCGGAAATCCCCAGATCGATCCGCTCCACGCCGTAAGCCAGATCCGCCATCGCATAATTATCCAGCGTAATTCCTTTCCAGCGCGCCATCGCGGTCAGAAGACTTACCATGACGGTCGAGGAAGTTCCAAGTCCCGAACCAGCCGGAGCATCACACTGTAAATAAACCTCGCATCCCTGCTTGATATCCATCGCCCGCAGCGATGCCGTGACAAGATCCAGCCGTCCATCGCAGACGTAATTTTCCTTCGCATTGTACTTGACTGTCATATCAAAATCCAGGGAATGAACCGTGATCTGGTCATCATCCCTCGGAATGATCGAACAATATGCATATTTATTGATAGTACTTCCGATAATGGCACCGCCCTGTTCTACACAGAATGGTTCTACATCCGTGCCGCCGCCGCCAAAGCTCACGCGCAGCGGCGCTCTTCCTCTGATTACCATGTAATGTCTCCTTTTCTTACGTCCTCCTGAAACCGGAAATAATCCTCCGGCACACCGATATCAATAAAATAGCCGTCATTTACGATGCCGCCGAGACGTCTTCCCTCCTGCATCCACCTGGGGATGCACTCATTTTCCAGCGAAACTTTTCCCTCCGGAATCTCGTCCAGCAGCGCCCGCTTCATCAGGTACACACCGCCGTTGATCGTGCCCGCCCCAGTATTGCCGTTTTTCTCATTAAAAGCGGTCAGCAGCCCGTCGGTCAGGCGCGCCGCCCCATAACGGGAAATATCCGGCACACCGCGCAGAACCAGCGCCATCTCCAGATTTTTTTCCTGCTGAATCCGACTCAAATCACCGAAATCCATCTGATAAAATGTATCGCCATTCAGGACAAAAAACTGCTCGTCCGTCACATATTTCCCGGCATTCTTGATCGCGCCCGCCGTGCCGAGCAGCTCTTCCTCATACGCATACCGCGCCCGGATGCCAAACCGCGATCCATCTCCAAAATATTCTTCCACCATGCCGCCCTTATAACCGACGGCAAAAATAATATCATCAATTCCGCTTTTTTTCAGCCCCTGAAGCACATACTCCAGAAACGGCTTACCTTCAACCAGCGCCATCGGTTTCGGACGATCGCTTACCACACTGCGAAGCCGCGTCCCCAGTCCGCCAGCCAGAATGATTGCCTGCATACTGTACTTCCTTTCTGTCTGTTGTTTCCAACTCAATTTTACTGTTTTTATACTGAAAGATACAATTTTTACTTTTGTCAATCTGTCAACCGCTATTAAGTCCAGTTTAACTTATATATCTTACCACATTTCCTTAGTGATTTCCACTAGATAGGGCGGTTTTATGCTGCTCCAACTCCTGTTACTGTTCACACATGTGTGCCAAGTAACGGGAGCTTGTCGATGCTTCGCATTCCAAATCGGCATGATTCGACAGATTTTTTTATTTGGCAGACACTCTGTTCCGTGCTACAATCTTAGTTATAAATTGGGATTTGGAGGAAATACATATGGCACGTGATATGACAAAAGGAAATATAACCGGACACCTGATTGCCTACGCGGTTCCGCTTGTTTTTGGAAATTTATTTCAGCAGCTCTACCATACGGTCGATTCGGTGGTTGTCGGACAATTTTACGGAAAAGAAGCATTGGCGGCGGTCGGCGCGGCGGGTCCGATCATGAATATCCTGACTTTTCTGATTGTGGGACTGTCACTCGGCGCATCGATTTTGATGGCAAGCTACTTTGGAGCAAAAGATTACCAGCATTTGAAAGATGAATTTGCGACCTCTGTACTCTCCGGACTGCTTTTGACCATCGTGCTCTCCGGAATCTCACTGGCCGGAAGCCGCCTGTTTATCCGCCTGACGCAGACGCCGGAAGAGATATCGGCGCAGGCATCCTTGTATTTGCAGATTATCTCGCTGGGTCTTATTTTTACCTTTTTTTACAATATTTTCTCCGCCGCCCTGCGCGCGATCGGAGATTCCAGAGCGCCGCTCTATGTCCTGATCCTGACGACCATTGTCAATGTATTTCTGGATGTATTCCTGGTTGGCATCTGCCGCCTCGGTGTTCCCGGTGCGGCAATCGCTACAATCATCTCGCAGGCAGTCTCTGCGCTCGCCCTCTTTGTCTATATCTGGTCGAAAGTGCCACTCTTACGGCTCGGCATCCGGGATCTGAAACTGAAAACCTCGATGCTCAAAAAAACGATCGATTTCAGCTCCATTTCCGCCGTCCAGCAGACGATTCTCTACATCGGCCGCCTGCTCGTCCAGTCCGGCGTCAATGCACTCGGTGTCGATGCAGTTGCCGCTTTTAATGCCGTCTCCATCATCGACAGCTACGTGCTCGCCCCGGGCGACAGCCTCGCGGCATCTATCACGACGTTCTCCGCACAGAACCTCGGCGCGAAAGAGTATGACCGGATTCCGAAAGGGCTTCGGAAAATGCTGGTGATTGCAGAAATTTATATTATTTTGACAGCGGTGGTCGTGCTGTTCTGCCGTCACCCGCTGCTCGGCATTTTCTTGAAGCCGAATGAAACGGAGGCGCTGCGTCAGGGCATGTCCTACCTGGTGCCGATGGCTAGTTTTTACTTCATCAGTGGTATCACCAATACCTTTCAGGGATATTACCGGGGAATCGGGCACCTGATGATCACCCTGTTCGCGACTCTGGTACAGATTCCGATCCGCGTTGTGATCAGTTATGCGCTGTTTGGACGGCTGGGAATTCAGGCTGTAGCGATTGGTACGACGATTGGATGGGCTTGTATGGTGGTATTTGAGCTTTTGATGTATCGGAGGTATGGACGGGTGGAAGCGCTGCAGAAGAACGATCGGTAATATAGAGTGCTCTACCCGGTAGTACAGGAAAGAGCCTGCAGAATACCGGCGTAGCTGACTCTTTCCTTCCTTAGATAACTTTAAATTATCCTTACGCAAGAAAACGATCAGAAGCACATCCCCCTGATCGTTTTCTTTATTATATATAATTTTCTATCTTTTACTATTTTTTATTCAAAATCCTCTTTAATCACATCCCAAGCCGCATCAATACTGAAATGCTCACGGATATAAACCTGCGTTTTCTCTGCCAGGTCTTCCAGGCGTTTTTCGTCGTTGTAGAGCTCTATGACAGTCTCGGCAAACTCGTCCGGCTGATCCTTGACGAGGAGAACTTTTTCTACATCCGGGATTCCCTCGCTGCCGACGGAGGTGGTGACGATGGGGGCACCGTTATAGATGGCTTCTACCACCTTGCCCTTAACACCTGCGCCGTAGCGGAGCGGTACCACTACAATCCGGCAGTTCCGGTACAGGTCTGCCAGTTCTTCTTCACTTACAAAACCTTTGACGATGATGCCGTTTCCAGGCTGTTCCAGTGCTTTGATCTCGTCGGTTACTTTGGAACCTACGATGTAGAAGTTGACCTTGATCTGTTCCCGGATCTTCGGGAATACTTCTTTCGCAAACCAGAGCACCGCGTCTGCGTTCGGCGGATGCGCGAAGCCGCCGACAAACAGGAGTCCTTCCCGTTTGGCGAAGTCTTTATTCAGATTCTGTAAAAACTCCTCATAAACATATGCCGTGATCGCCTTGACCGGGATCGTCTCATCAACGGCGTGGATCGCCTCTTCCTCGACGTAGGACGGATAATAGGATACCGCGACCTTATGGAAGAGTGAAAACTCGATCGATTTCCAATATTCGGATTCCTGACGCTTCTTCACATCGCCGGTCAACTCATACTCGCGGAACTCACGCATAAAATGAAGGTCGTGACCGTAGTAAATCATCTTGATATCCGTGTGTTCTTTGATAAAATCCACATACTTCGTCGCGATATGCGGGCGGTTCAGATATGCCACGTGGATATCTTTTCCATTTTTCACCAGCCAGTCCCAGATACCGGTCAGGTATTCCTGTCCGTAGAGAACCTCAATTCCCATCTGCTGCAGCGTAGACGTATACGGTTCCTCATGGAGGTAATTATCTCCGATAAATTTAACAACATACCCCTTTTTCAGGAACATTTTCAGATACTGGAACGTTGTCTTGGAACCGGCGTCTTTGTCAAAGGTCGGCACATAGTGATCGATCACGACAATGATCTTTTTACCCATGCTGCGCTCGCGTGCGCGGAATGGATTCGGATTGCCGGTGTTGACGCACTGGTTCTTAAATTCTTCTTTCCATTTTTCTTTGAGCTTCTCGCTGTTTTCCACCTGATACCGTTTCAGACCGGTTCCGTTGACATCCGTTCCGTTGGAAATGCCTTCGAAATGGATGACCTTGGATTTTGGCTGATAAACGACGCGGTAGCCCGCTTTCCGCACCTCAAATGCCAGATCCGAATCCTCGCAGTATGCCGGGGCAAACCGCTCGTCAAAACCGCCGATCTGCTTCCAGAGTGCGGTGGATAAAAGAATCGCTGCGCCGGAAATATAGTCTACATCCTTGACGTAGTTATATTCTGCCTTATCCGGATCGTCGAGGCGGCCGTAATTCCAGCCGGAACCATCGCTCCAGATGATGCCGCCCGCCTCCTGTAAACGCCCATCCGGATATACCAGCTTAGAACCTACCATACCGATGGTGGAATCAGATTCAATCAAATTTACCAGAGAGCTTAGCCAGCCTTCTGTTACCTGGGTATCATTGTTTAAAAACATCACGTATTTGCCGCGCGCCGCCTTCGCCGCCTGGTTGCAGTTGCGAAGGAATCCCTGGTTGGTCTGGTTACGGCAGATTACCAGGTTATCGGCAAACTCCGCCAGATGCTCGGTGGCATCAGTCGAAACATCGTCCGCGATGATAACCTCGTAGCTCACGTCCTTCGTATGCTCCAGAATCGACTGCAGGCATAGATAGGTATAGTGAATCTGGTTGTATACCGGAATCACGATGGAAACCGTCGGATTTTCTTCCTTCGGAAGGTGGATTTTTCCGTAGGTCAGGTACTCCTCACCGATCTCGAAATCACCTTTGATAAGGTTCTTTCCTTCCTCAGTCGTATACATCTTCATCATTTTGCCCGGATGGAGAATCGTCCGTTTCCAGTAGCCGAGCTTCTTGCGGCGTACCGTGCCCTTCGGGTAGCACCGGTTAAATGCCTGTCCGAGCTTGCGGCGCACCTTGAAAATGACCGCCTCATGACCATTTAAGTAGGTCAGCGTCTTGCCAAGCTCTGCATTTTCATGGCGCAGATCAGAAATGATAACGTCCAGATTCGCCACGTGGTTATTCGTCAGGCGCTGTACCTCCTGCACTTTGCGGAGTGCCGTATCTTTTTCCGAATTTTCTGCCCGGAGCGCATCCAGACGTTCGTTTGCCCTTGCAAGTTCTCCGTCCACATGGGAAAGATCGGCTAATGTCTTCGTCTTTACCATGTAATCTTCCTGGTAGGTGCGCTGGTTTTCCCCGTGCACGTACTCCTGGAAGCTGCGTTCCATCGCCTCGTAGAGTGAAAGCAGCTTCTCATCCGCCTTCACATACTCCGGGAACTGTCCGATAAATTCCCGCTCTGCCTGACCGCCCAACAGACTCTTATAACGGCGGTAGAAATAAACCAGTGTCCTGTATTTCACAAATCCAGCCGGAACCGGGAATAAGAAGACCCACTCATAGTCGATCGCGTAGGTTCCGTCCGCCGTCACCAGCATATTTTCAAACAGGGCGTCAATGTTGGAGGCGCTGTAGCTCTCGTCCGCAAGAACAGCCCCTAAAGAAGCCCATCCGCCGCCATTTTCTGTCTCTTTATCCCGATAGGAATCCAGCTCGCCCAGCGCATTAAATACCTTGGTAAATTCCGGTGTCACCGCAAATGGTTTGCGTTCCTCCGGGCGGATGCTGTAGATCTCATCCATCGCAGCCCGGATCGCGGAAACCGCCGCATCCGCGCCCTGAGCAGTCAGAATCTCTCCCAGAAGTTCCGCCCGCGTTTTTCCCTCTAAATACGGAAATACCGCAGTCATTCCCTCGTCCTGAAGCTCCGGTTTTGCCAGCTTCAGAGACGGATTCTGACGATCAAGCACCTGATATTTTTCTTCGAAGGACTGGATATGCGCCTTTCCTTCCGGATAGAGCGCCGTCTTCCAGACCTCGCGGGTTCCATTCTTTTCACGGATCTCTGTCCGGATCTGGAAGCAGTCTTCGCGGGTGCGGTTGTATTTCACATAGATAACGTCCTGTGAAGCATTCTCAGCTTCCGGCGCAGCCTGTCTCTGCCAAAATACCAGAAATGCATTCGCAAATTCCGGGAACCGTCCGTCCTCGCAGGCTGCATCGAGCGCCGCCCCCATATCCATCAGCATATACTGCGGACAGTCATAGACCGGTAACACACCGGTCAGATCGCCCTTTTTCGGCAGATAGGCATCTGAAAAAATCTCTCCCGCTGTCCGGTAATCCGGCATCGGATAATAAAATTCCCCGCCCGGAAGCAGCTGCTTCATTTCGTTCCGGGAAAGTGCGCCCGTCTCCCGCTCTGCGCCTGCCATGTATTTCACGCCAAACCAGTTGGAAGCCGCCGCAATCAAGGTTCCATGAGCAGAAAGAAGCTGTTTTGCGGCTGTCATCTGCGCCGCGCGTCCCACTTTATCTGCCGCCGTCAAACCCCCGATCAGCACTACATATCCATATGTCCCGCCGCACTTTTCCGCCTCCCTCGCATACGTCTCCACATCCGCACAGACATAGCGGATCTTCGCCGCCAGCTCCGGCTCTGTCTTGAAACGACGGCGTACTACCTCCAGATTTTCTTCAGAAACATCCAGCACCGTTACCGATGATAAACGTCTGGCAAGCAGCCCTGTCAGCGCGCCCGCGTTCGCCCCGATCTGCAGCGCCTGCTGTTCCGGATCAAATTGGTACCAGTCCAACAGGTTTTCCCGCAGATCTGCCAGTGCGTACAGATAGGAAAGCTTCTTATTTTCCCGCAGCGCCCGGCGCCGGTCACTGCCGTATTTATCAAACAGAGCGATCAACTCCTGATTGATTTTTTTCATCTTAATCTCCTTTTATCATGCCTGCAGATCTTCCTGTGCCACCTCGTCCGCACTAAGCGACTCCGCCTGCTTTGCCGCCTCTCCGGCTGGCGATAACCTGACTGCTACATCCGGCTCCATGTCGTAGACACCGACCGTATTCTTATTGGAAATAACGGTAATATTGGCCACATCGTAGAGACGGTGGTACACCACGTGCTCGCCGCCCTCAAATCCGGTACAGCTCATGGACAGCAGGTATTCGCCGCCCTGCAGGGTCATCTTCTGCGTAAACGCGACATCGTAAATATCGCCCTCCTTGACCGGATGGACATCCGTTCCCTCAAACAGGGTGTTCGTGCCGGTCAGATCGGTTCCCTTCTTATCCTTGATCGTATAAGTAAAGATCGGTGCCTGAATCGGTGCATTGAAACGGATGCGCTCGCGGATGGTAAACTCTTCGCCTTTTAAGAGCAGGTTAGTAATATTGCCGCGCGCGTCCACCAGTCCCAAATCGAAGATCTGCGCCCTGCCGTCGCCGTACTCCTCGCGGTTTGCGTTGATCGTCAGCTTGTCGCGCATCAAGCCCGGCTTTTTCGCCGTTTCTCCGTTCAAACCAGCCGGATTTCCGGTGCCGTCCGATGCTGAACCAACTCCATTTTCTGCGGTGCCATCCACTGCCCCGGAGCCGTTTACATCTCCGGCATCGTTATTTCCATCCTCATTTCCAGATGCCCCCTTCTCCGCACTTGCGGCTCCTGATTTCTCCGCTTTTACTACCTTGTCCCCGGAAAAATCGTTCATCACTTCCAGCTCGGCGCGCAGCGCGTCCATCTGTCCTGCCAGAATCTTTTTGTAGAGATCGACCATCTTGCCCGCCGAACCCTGTGCGATAAATTCTCCCTTATTGAGCAGCACTACCTTATCGCAGTATTTGATGATACTTCCCATATCGTGGGTTACCATGATGATCGTCGTGCCGTTTTTGCGGATCTCCTCCATGCGGCGGTAGCACTTGGACTGGAAAAAGACATCCCCGACCGAGAGCGCCTCATCAACGATCAGGATCTCCGGCTCGACGTTGATCGCAAGCGCAAATGCCAGACGCACGAACATACCGCTCGAGTACGTCTTGACCGGCTGATAGACGAAATCACCAATCTCGGCAAAATCGAGAATCTCCGGCAGCTTTGCATCCATCTCTTTTTTGGTATATCCCATCATCGTACCGTTCATATAGATATTTTCGATACCGGTGTAGTCCTGGTTAAATCCGGCTCCCAGCTCCAGCAGCGCCGAAATTTTGCCGCGCACCGTCACCTCGCCGGTCGTCGGCGTGAGAACGCCGGTAATGATCTTAAGGATCGTCGATTTACCCGAACCATTCGTACCGATGATGCCGACCGTCTGACCTTTTTCAACCGTAAAGGAAAGATCGCTCAACGCGTAGAAATCCTTGTGGTATTCTTTATGGCTGACGCTCAGCGATTCTTTCAGCCGGTCGATCGGTTTATCATACAGCCTGTATATCTTGGTCACATTTTTCACTTCGACCGCATACTTCTCTGCGTTCTCCGCCTCTTGTGCCCCTGTGTTTGTTGTATTTTCAGCAGACATATATCTTTTTCGTTCCTCCTGTTCCACTATTCTCGTAGTATAGCATGTTTTCTATGTTTCTTGCAATTCCTGTACGCAGAAAAACACACCTCTTTCTATGTACTCACGAAAAACATTCGTATTTTTTTGTGAAATGTTTTGTATTTTCTTGACAATATCCAGATGCTATGCAAGAATCATGGCAAAGGAGGATGATTTTATGGATTTTTTAACAATGACCATTCGAAAACAAAAAAACATTGCACTCATCGCACACGACAATAAAAAACGCGAACTCATCGACTGGTGCGAGGCGAACAAAGAGATCCTCAAAAAACATTTCTTATGCGGAACCGGCACAACCGCCCGCATGATTACGGAATATACCGGGCTTCCGGTCAAGGGCTATAACAGCGGTCCTCTGGGCGGCGACCAGCAGATCGGTGCAAAAGTCGTCGAGGGACAGGTTGATTTTATCATC
>ULRL01044123.1_pt1 | contig 13742 bp, 10 predicted proteins | sample 1955391 | NCBI WGS metagenome assembly ULRL01 (sample SAMEA4835681, study PRJEB28245) | human gut metagenome | biome: gut microbiome; material: fecal sample | place: Denmark | collected 2008
TCAGAGGAAGCGGTTGTATTTCCATCTGAGCCGGATGTGCTGTTTGAATCCGTGGTGTTTCCGGATTCGGTGGTACTGTTTGCATCGGAATTATCTCCGGAAATGCTGTTTCCGATCTGATTGCTCAGTTCTTTGACTTTTTCTTCGATTCTGGTCTTCTCACTGTCTTCGGCCGGTGTCGGCTGATAGTTGTTGAATGTGCTGTCGGAAGAAATCGTGCAAGGAATGATGGAATTCGTTGTTTGGGTCAGCTCTTTGCCTGCACTGAAAGTAAAGGTCGGCTGGAAAATAACGGTATCCATGTCGTCCGGGTACATATTTACACCATCGCAGAAGCTTCCCAGGCTGTAGAAGATCGTTCTTCCATTATAAACTTCCATACCCTGCAGAACGTGAGGATGATGTCCGACTACCAGATCTGCCCCTGCATCAATCGCTGCGTGTGCCAGTGTTGTCTGGTCGCTGTCTGGTGTTGTCTCGCCGTTCGCTCCCCAGTGGAAATTTACGATGATCAGGTTTGCACCCTGTTCTTTTACTGCATTGATATCATTTGTCAGCTGTGTCCTGCACTCACTTACCTGTTTGTCAATGGCAGATATACCGACAAGTCCGACCTTGATGCCTTTGATCTCAAGAACAGAGGTATCGTCGTTGCCAAAAGTTGTGATCCCTGCGTCTTTCAGAGTGGTCTGTGTTTCGGTCAGACCGGCGGTTCCGTAATCTTCGGTGTGATCGTTGGCAAGGTTGACAGCCTCGATCGAACTGTTAGAGAGTGCGGAAACATAGGAAGGATCGCCTTTATAAACATCGCTCTTGCTGGCTGAATTCTCAGCGGTTGTCAGTGCACCTTCCAGGTTGATAATGGAAAGATCATCCCCTTCCAGGTAAGATTTCACATTCTGGAAGAAATAATCAATACCATATACGGACTGATAAGCATCAAAATTGTTGTACTGGTCAGAATCCGGAGCAGAGCCAAGAGTGCAGTCACCCATCAGGCTGATCGTGATGCTTGTCTCAGCAGCAAGTGTTTCTTTCGGTGTGGCAGACTCGGTTCCGGTCTCGGACTGAGCTTCGGTTGATAACGTTTCTTTTTCTGCTTTTTTGTGTTCACTGACTGGCGGTATTTTATCAAAAGCCAGCAGTAAAAAAATCAGGGCGGCACAGGCGAAAACACCGAAAAAAGCGATGTTTAGGTACAGCTGCTGCTGTTTGTTACTGCCCCTGTCAGCATTGTGGTTTAATTTGTTTTTATCCATGACTTTGCCCCTTCTGAAAACTTAGTAACTCCCATGGCTGGTTGCTCTATGGTGATTATAGAGGAAAAACAAGAAAAAGTAAACCGTGAAAAAAGAGTGAAAGCAGTTCTTTTTACAAAAGAGCAGAGATTCTTCTTTGATGCCATGAAAAAAGTAATGGGAGTTAAAACAGGAAGGCAGTAGAAAATATACAGGTGTCTTGACACGTGCAAAGACCAGTAGTATAATGTCGCTCATGGCAAAACAAATCCGTGACAGGAAAGAGGTATAAGAAAATGAATGAATATTATGATGCCATTATTGTAGGTACCGGAGCGGCAGGTCTTTACTGTGCCCTGAATCTTCCAAAAAGAAAAAAAATTCTGATGCTTACAAAGCAGGGGGCGGATCTGTCAGATTCGTTTCTGGCACAGGGCGGTATCTGCATGCTGCGTGGTGAAGATGATTATGAGGACTATTTTGAAGACACCATGCGTGCAGGGCATTATGAAAATAATAAAAGAGCGGTCAATCTGATGATCCGAAGCTCCAATGATATCATCCGTGATCTGCTGTGGAGAAATGTAGATTTTGTGCGTGCAGAGGATGGCGAGCTTGCATTTACAAGAGAAGGTGCACACTCCAGACCAAGAATCCTCTTCCATGAGGACATTACCGGAAAAGAGATTACGCAGACGCTTCTGGATCAGGTAAAGACAAAAGAAAATATTGAAATCTGTGAGTATATGACGATGGTAGATATCATATCGAAAGACAATATCTGCGGCGGTGTGATTGCAATGGATGCAAAAAATAATGTTTATCCGATCCGTTCCCAGTTTGTTGTGCTGGCATGCGGTGGTATCGGGGGTCTTTTCCAGAATTCTACCAACTATCCGCATATTGCCGGAGACGGACTTGGTATTGCAATGAAACATCAGGTAAAATTAGAGCATCTGGATTACATACAGATCCATCCGACAACTTTATTTTCACATAAACCGGGAAGACGTTTCCTGATTTCAGAATCTGTCCGTGGCGAAGGTGCACTTCTTTATGACAAAAACGGTCAGCGTTTTACGAATGAACTGCAGCCAAGGGATCTGCTCAGTCAGGCGATTTTTGAGCAGATGGAAAAGGACGGTACTGATTTTGTCTGGGAAGATATGCGTCCGCTGGGTGAAAAAACGATCATGCAGCATTTCCCGAACATTTATCAGCACTGTATTGAGGAAGGATTTGATCCGAGAAAAGAGCCGATTCCGGTTGTTCCGGCACAGCACTATTTTATGGGAGGTATCCAGGCAGATTTGAGCAGCCGGACTTCCATGCGTGGACTCTATGCCTGCGGTGAGACAAGCTGCAATGGTGTCCATGGAAAGAACCGTCTGGCAAGCAATTCGCTTCTGGAATCTCTGGTCTTTGCAAGACGGGCAGCAGATGATATGATATTTGGAGAAGCACCGGAGATGTGCAGACCGGACCGACTGGATCTGAATCAATATGAAGACCAGAATGTAATTTTGGAAGGGTATCATAAACAAGTGCTGAATGAGATAGAGAGGATGAAAAAAGCAAATGAATAGTATAACTATGAAAATGCAGGCGGATCAGCTGATCCGTATGGCACTGCAGGAAGATATCACAAGTGAAGACGTTTCTACAAATGCAGTTATGCCGACCGAGGTAAAAGGAACGGTAGATCTGATCGCAAAAGAAGACGGAATTATCGCCGGACTGGATGTCTATGCAAGAGTTTTTCAGATGTTGGATGAGAAAACGGAAATTGATTTTAAATGCAAAGACGGTGATGAGGTAAAAAAAGGTGAGCTGATGGCAACGCTTACCGGAGACATCCGTGTACTGTTATCCGGAGAACGTGTGGCACTGAATTATCTGCAGAGAATGAGCGGAATTGCCACTTATACGAGACAGGTTGCAAAACTTCTGGAAGGAAGCAAAGTAACACTTCTGGATACCAGAAAAACGACGCCAAACTGCCGTGTATTTGAAAAATATGCAGTGCGTGTGGGCGGAGGATGCAACCACAGATACAACTTATCAGACGGTGTACTTCTGAAAGATAATCACATCGGTGCAGCCGGAAGCATCACAAAAGCAATCACAATGGCAAAAGAATATGCTCCGTTTGTACGCAAAATCGAGATTGAAGTAGAAACCCTGGAGCAGGTAAAAGAAGCGGTGGAGGCCGGTGCAGATATTATCATGCTCGACAACATGACACCGGAAGTGATGAAACAGGCTGTGGAACTGATCGATGGAAGAGCACAGACGGAATGCTCCGGAAACATTACAAAAGAAAATATTGCACGCATCCGTGAAATCGGAGTTGATTTCGTATCCAGCGGAGCGTTGACACACTCTGCTCCGATTCTGGACATTTCCATGAAGAACCTTCATGCAGTCTGAAAGGAGCTGGGACTATGAATACTGCGGAAAGACGAAATGAAATTTTAAATTTTCTTCAGAATGCAGATGAACCGGTTGCTGCAAGAAAACTGGCGAGCCAGTTTGGAGTCAGCCGCCAGGTGATCGTGCAGGATATGGCAGTGATTCGTGCAGCGACTCCAGGAATTTTATCAACAACAAGAGGATATGTGATACAGCAGGACAGCAGCTGCGTCCGTGAATTTAAAGTTCGTCATGAATCGGATCAGACAGCAGAAGAAATGAATCTGATCGTGGACTGTGGCGGCAGGATCTGCAATATCAGTATCAGCCACAGAGTCTATGGAAGAGTCAGTGCAGAAATGGATATCAGGTCAAGACAGGATGTAAATGAATTTATTACCGCATTGAACAACAGTAATTCCAGTGCACTGAGTAATGCAACATCCGGTTATCACTATCATCTGGTTGAAGCAGCAAGCGAAGAGAGACTGGATCTGATCGAAGAACAACTGAAAAAAGCAGGACTCCTGGCACCGCTTCAGCCATGGGAGCAGAATACAAAACAGGAAGGAAACGAAGAATGACAATAGCAGAAATTCAGCAGGAGATCCTGCGTATGAAAAAAGAACAGGATGTATGTATTCTGGCTCATGCTTATCAGGGTCAGGAAATTCTGGAAGTAGCAGATTATATGGGAGATTCTTACGGACTGAGCGTACAGGCATCCAAAAGCAAATGCAGCGGCGTGATCATGTGCGGTGTGCGTTTTATGGCCGAGACCTGTAAAATTTTAAGCCCGGATAAAAAAGTATGGCTGCCAAACCCTGCAGCCGGATGCCCGATGGCAGAACAGCTTGATTTGGAAGGTCTTCGCACCTTAAAAGCAGAATATCCGGACTATACGGTTGTGGCGTATATCAATACAACATCAGAACTCAAGACAGAATGTGATGTATGCGTGACTTCTTCTTCAGCAGTGGAAATCTGCAGTCATCTGGAAAACGACAAAATCCTGTTTATTCCGGATCCGAACCTGGGACGCTATGTAGCGGAACAGCTTCCGGAAAAAACCTTTGCTTTTTATAAAGGTGGCTGCCCGCGTCATATCGTAGTCAGTGCAAAAGACGTCGAAAAAGCAAGGGCAGATCACCCGGATGCACTGCTTCTGGTCCATCCGGAATGCCGTCAGGAAGTTGTCGAAAAAGCAGATTATGTCGGATCTACCACAGGGATCATGGATTTTGCAAAGAAATCCGATAAAGAAGAATTTATCATCGGAACAGAGAACAGCATTGTAGAACACCTTCAGTTTGCCTGTCCGGATAAAAAATTCTATCCGCTGGCAGTTCCGCTTACCTGCATGAACATGAAGATCACAACACTTATGGATGTCTATAACTGCCTGAAAGGAAGAGGCGGCGAAGAGATCCACCTTCCGCAGAACGTGCTCGAAGGAGCAGGAAGATGTATCAACCGCATGGTAGAGCTTGGTGGCTGATGGGGTAAAATCCGAAGTAAAACTTGACAAAACAGCGGATTCACGATATAGTAACTTAGACCACGCAGCCGGGGAGATAGCGGTGCCCTGTACCTGCAATCCGCTACAGCAGGGGTGATACCAATCCGAGGGTTTTTAGCTGCAAAGCTGCCTTTTATAAGTGGTGATGACGTTTGGGTCTCGTGCAACAGAAATCTGTGAACCGTGTCAGGGCAGGAATGCAGCAGCACTAAGCAGAACCTTTTGTGTGACGCGAGGGTGCCTGGATTGAGCTAACTGTAGGAGTAACGTTTGTGGCGGAAGTTCAAAGTGCGGTGCGTGGTAAAAAAATGCAAGCAAATAAAATAAGAAAAAATTCATGATTATATAAAAAAGACATACAAAACAGAAAAATCCTGCGATGTATGTCTTTTTATTATGCCAACACCTGATCGGCTGATAAAATTATTGCAAAGCCTCACATACGTTCGGTCTGGATACGACCCGGGTAAGAGAAAATTTAGCGGATTGCGTTTACAAGTGCCTTAATATAAGAAGGATCTGTTCCGCAGCATCCGCCGACCATGGAGGCACCAAGGTCAACAAGACGTTTCATGCTTTTGCCGAAATACTCCGGTGTCATATCATAAACAGCAATTCCCTGATCGTTGATCGTCGGCATACCGGCATTTGGTTTGGCGATGACCGGAACAGAGAGACTGCCGGCAAGATTCTGGATAATATTTTCGAGCTGATCAGGGCCTGTAGAACAATTGATACCGACCGCATCTGCACCCATCTCTTCGAGCATCGGTGCTGTCTCGAAAATATTTCCGCCAAAGAAAAGACTGCCGTCAGCCTGCATGGTCAGAGAACAGAGAATCGGAAGGTCGCAGACAGCATGTGCGGCGTCGATCACTGCCATGGTTTCGTCTGCACCGATCATCGTCTCAGCGATCAGCAGATCCACGCCTGCATCCACCAGAGCGGTGATCTGTTCCTCATAGGCAGAAAGAAGCTCATCGTATTCTGCATCCATTTTGCTGGTCGTGGTGATATCTCCGGCGATCAGAGCCTTTCCCTGTACGGCTTCTTTTGAGAGAGCAACAAGGGCGTGGTTATAATGATCTACCTGACCAGAAAGACCGTGATTTGCCAGAGAGATGCGGTTTGCAGCGAAAGTAGGAGCATAGATGATCTGAGATCCTGCTTCTGCATAGGCTCTCTGAAGCTGGATGATCGTATCCGGATGTTCCAGAACCCATTTTTCGGTACATACACCTTTTGGCATACCGGCTTTCATGAGATTAGAGCCGGTCGCACCGTCCAGAATTACAGGTCCATGTTCAAAAAGTTTCTTAAAATCCTGTTTCTGCATAGATTTTCCTCCATTATACAAGAAAAAGCACTGTGAATAGAACGAGCCGTACAGTACTTTTTTGTATAAACTTATATTAATTTGAATAGTTAGCGGAGACGGAGGGATTTGAACCCTCGTGCCCCGGAGGACAACCTGATTTCGAGTCAGGCGCGTTACGGCCACTTCGCTACGTCTCCATGCGAATACGCATTTCATTATAAATGCAGCGGAAAAAATAGTCAAGCCGGAAAAAGAACAGAGAATGTATTTTTGTATGAAAAAAGTGCATAAACTGTGATAAATAAAAGCATAATGGTGAAAACTATAATATGAATAATCTCTGGATGGGAATGATACTGCTTGGAATCGTCTATGGGGCAGTCACGGGAAATATGCAGGCAGTGACAGATGCGGCATTTGCATCGGCAAAAGAGGCCGTGACGCTGTGCATCACCATGACCGGAATGATGGCACTCTGGGTTGGCGTGATGGAGATAGCCAGAGGAGCCGGGCTGATCAGAAAATGGTCTGAAAAATTAAAGCCGTTTATCCATTTTCTTTTCCCGGGGATTCCAAAAGGACATAAGGTACAGGAATATATCGCGGCAAATATGATCGCAAATATTCTCGGGCTTGGATCAGCGGCAACGCCGGCGGGATTAAAAGCGATGGAAGAACTGGCAGAAATAAAAAAAGAAAAAGGTCTGCCCGAAGAAGTCGCAAGCAATGAGATGTGTACCTTCCTGATCTTAAATATTTCTTCCCTTCAGCTGATACCGGTCAGCGTGATCGCCTATCGCAGTCAGTACGGAAGCAGCAATCCCTCTGCCATCACCGGAGCGGCTATCGCAGCAACACTGGTAAGCACGGCAACGGCGGTTATTTTCTGCAAAATAAAAGAAAAAATGACAAAAGATACTTTTTGACAGTGTTATCCTGTAATAACAATCTTGAAAAAACAGGATGATTATAATATACTTAGAACCAAGGGTTAAAAGGAAAGCAGATAACTGCACTTCAGAAAATAACGGAGATAGCATATGAAGAAAAGAAATTTTCTCTCATGTCTTCTTATCATCGCCATAGTACTTGCAACCATTTCTCCGACTGTTCTGTTTGCGGCAGAAGATATTGCCCAGGATGAACAGGTGTATGATGAGACGTACACAGAAGAGACGGAGGAATATGTAGAAGAAACTCCAGAGGCATATGATTGGACGATAGAGACAAATGAATTGAAAAAATGGCCCCAGGGTCCCCGGGTAGAAGCAGAAGGTGCAACTGTCATGGATCTGGATACAGGGGCATTTCTTTACAGCAAAAACGCAGAAGCAAAACTGTATCCGGCGAGCATCACCAAGATCATGACGATGCTGGTCGCCCTGGAACACATCAGTGACAGTGACCTGGATACAAAAGTGAAAGCATCTGAGAGTGCACTTGCTCCGATCGATTCGGACAGCAGCCAGATCTGGCTGTCCGTCGGGGAGAAGATCACAGTTCGTTCTGCCCTGTATGCGATCATGCTGGCATCTGCAAACGATGCGGCAAATGTGATCGCAGAATATGTCGGCGGATCGATGGACAATTTTGTGAAGATGATGAATGACAAGGCAAAAGAGCTTGGCTGCGTCAACACCCACTTTGTCAATCCGCATGGTCTGCACAACAAAAAACATTATACCTGTGCCCACGATATGGCACTGATTGCTCAGGCAGCCTTTCAGATTCCGCTGTTCCGGAAAATAACAAAAACAGTCGAATACAAAATCCCGAAAACAAAATATATGAAAGAAGACCGCTGGCTGGTAAATCACCAGAAAATGCTCTATGAAGACGGTGAGTTTACTTACAAAAACTGCGAGGGCGGCAAGACGGGATTTACGGACGAAGCGTGGAACACGCTCGTTACTTATGCAAAGAAAGACGGCAAGACGCTGGTGTGTGTTGAGCTTCGCGTCAATGGTTCCTGGAAAACCTTTAATGAATCTGCGGAACTTTTAGATTACGGGTTCGACAAATTCCGCCACGAAGAGGTCGATGCGGCTCTTAATACGACAACACTCGGACAGCTGGCAGGTATCTGTCATTTCGGCACAGCATCCGTTCTGGATCAGAAAGAAGCCGGTATCCGGGCGGTCGAAGGGAAAAGTACCGTAAGCGTTACGATCCCGAAAAAACTAAAAACGGACAAGCTGAAGCGAGGTTTCTGTGACGGAAACAAGATTGTTTACAGTTATCAGGGCTGGGAAGTCGGAGAGGAAACTCTAAAGTTTAACAATCCGGCATTTGAGGTGAAAAAGACAGAAATTTCAGATGCGACACTGCAGGGTCAGACAGACACAAATGGCAGTGAAACAGAGACAGCGGGAAGTACAGAAGCACCGGAAAAAGATGCATCCGGCAGCAAAGGGTTTGAAGAGAAAGTTGATGAATTTATGGATAATATAACATTTGGATTCCTGAATATATGGACATCCTTCAACGGTTGGGTAGATCAGCATGAAATGCTGTCTGCGACGGTAGGGATGATCCTGATCCTGCTTATGATCCCGCTTATCGTCATCGCTTACATGCGTGACAAAAACGATAAGCTGGCAAGGAAAGAACGCGAGCAGGACAAAGAACAGCGCAGAAAGATAGAAGAAAATATAGACAGCAAATCTTTCCAGGAGATCGAGTCAGAGATTCGTTCAGAACTTGAGAAAGAGGAACGCAGAAAGCGAGAAGCCGAAGAAGAAGAGAAGCGATTACGGGAAATGGAAGAGCTGATCGACCGGCAGAAAGCAAAAGAAGCACAGGAAACAAAAGAAACAAAAGAAATAAAACCAACAGAAAAACCCGAAGAAGAGATCCTGCCGGCAGAACAGCCAAAAACAGAGGATCTGAAAAAAGAAGAGGAGGATTAAAAAGAGTATGAACTGGGTAGCACCGATCAAGGATGATACAACACTTGAAAAATTTAAACAGAAATTAAGAGAGGTAGATGACAAGTACTATATTTTATTTGAGATAGGAGTGGGGACCGGTCTGCAGCTTCAGGAGATCCTGAAATTCCGCAACAAAGACATCAGGGATAAAGACAGCATTGAAGCAAGTATCGGAACAAAAAATATCAAACGTACTTTTCAGATTCCGCAGGAACTCAAAGAGATCATCAGCCAGTATACAGAAGGCAAAGATCCGGAGGCTTATCTGATCCTCGGACATTCCGGTTCACCGGCACCGCTTTCCAGAGAACAGGCTTACCGCGTATTTAAAAACGTCGGAAAGAGCATGGGACTGAATGCGATCGGTGCACAGACGATGCGTAAAACCTTTGCATGGAGATATTACAAAGAGACAAACGATATTTACTATATCCAGAATCTTCTGAACCATGCATCACCATCGATCACTTACCGTTATATCGGAGAAAAACCAAACGTAGAAGTTGTTCTGAAAAAGATGACCCCGGAAGAAAATGAGAGAAGCCGTTACATGCTCTACAAAGACAATGCAGGAAAGAACCGTATCCATGCACTGACAGAAGAGCTGATACATATCGAAAGAGAGCTGGATAATCCGACCAATAACGACGCTTTCTACGGCAGAGTAGACTGTCTGCTCGCTGAGCTGGAAGAGCTGATGGATAACTTCAAGAACACAAAATAAAAACAGGAGAAAAAATATGGCAAAGCTCTCCCTTAGGCATGTCAGCAAACGGTATCCAAATGGATTTTGGGCGGTAAAAGATTTTAATCTCGAAATGGAAGACGGAGAGTTTGTGATACTTACCGGTTCTCCGAAATGCGGAAAATCCACCGTTCTTCGTATGATCGCCGGAGCAGAAGATGTGACGGAAGGCATCCTGGAACTGGACGGAAAATCGATTAATGACGTCGAACCAAAAGACCGGGAGATTGCCATGGTTTTTCAGTATTACAGTCTGTATAAAAATATGACCGTTTACGATAATCTTTCGTTTGGAATGAAACTGAAAAAATGTTCCACGGAGCAGATCGAAGCGGCTGTAAAAGAAGCAGCAGATATGCTGGGACTGGAAGAACTGTTAAACCGCAGGCTGAAGATTCTCTCAGAAGGACAGAAAAAGAGGGTGGCTCTTGGCAGGGCGATCATCCGCAAACCCAAACTTTTTCTGTTTGATGAGCCTTTAAATGGTCTGGACGAAAAAGTTCAGGTTCAGATCCGGACAGAAATAGAAAAATTACATGAAAGATACGGCACAACCATACTTTATGCTGCACATGATAAAGATGAAGCAAAGAAGTTTGATGCCGAAAATAATCGCATCTTGCTTTTTTAGCCGGATGCGATTATACTTTACCTATGCGGGCAAAAGACAGAATTCTGCCCGTTTCGTGAATAAGATTTCAATTTTCAGGAGGTAGAACATGGTCAAGTTATATGACGGCGGAGTTTATCTGGTAAACGGCACCGAGATCGTGGAAGATAACCATGATGCAGAAGCAATACTGAAACAAAAAATGGGCGATGGTGTTCCTTCAAAAGCAGAGGCTGCGAAGAATACAATCGCTTATAATATATTACAGGAACATAACACATCCGGTAATATGGATAAATTAAAGATTAAGTTCGACAAACTGACATCTCACGATATCACGTTTGTAGGAATCATTCAGACAGCAAGAGCGTCAGGACTGGAGAAATTCCCGATCCCTTATGTACTGACAAACTGCCATAACAGCCTCTGTGCAGTAGGCGGAACGATCAACGAGGATGACCATATGTTCGGACTTACCTGTGCGAAAAAATACGGTGGAATCTATGTACCGCCTCATCAGGCAGTTATCCATCAGTTCGCAAGAGAAATGCTGGCAGGCGGCGGAAAGATGATCCTCGGATCAGACTCCCACACACGTTACGGTGCACTGGGAACCATGGCGATGGGCGAAGGCGGACCGGAGCTTGTAAAACAGCTGCTCTCCAAAACTTACGATATCAATATGCCGGGTGTGGTAGCGATTTATCTGGACGGTGAACCGATGAAAGGTGTCGGTCCTCAGGACGTTGCTCTGGCGATCATCGGAGCTGTCTTTGAAAATGGCTATGTAAAGAACAAAGTCATGGAATTTGTCGGACCGGGCGTAGAGAAACTGAGTGCAGATTTCCGTATCGGTGTTGATGTTATGACAACCGAAACGACCTGCCTGTCCTCCATCTGGAGAACCGATGATGACAAGATCAGAGATTTCTATGATATCCATGGCAGAAGTGAAGATTATAAAGCACTGAATCCGGGTGCAGTTACATACTATGACGGCATGGTTTATGTAAACTTAAGCGAAATCCGTCCGATGATTGCGATGCCGTTCCATCCAAGCAACACCTACACCATCGACGAGCTGAATGCAAACCTGATGGATATTCTGGACGATGTAGAGAAAAAAGCAAAAGTCAGCCTTGGCGGAGCAGTAGAATATTCTCTGAAAGATAAAGTACATAACGGAAAACTCTATGTAGAGCAGGGAATCATCGCAGGATGTGCAGGCGGCGGATTCGAAAACCTCTGTGCGGCAGCCGATATCCTGAAAGGTTCCAACATCGGAGCAGATGCCTTTACGTTAAGCGTATACCCGGCAAGTACTCCTATCTATGTAGAATTGGCAAGAAACGGCAGACTGGCAGATCTGATGGCAGCAGGTGCGATCGTGAAGACAGCATTCTGCGGACCATGTTTCGGAGCAGGTGATACACCGGCAAACAATGCCCTGAGTATCCGTCACTCTACACGTAACTTCCCGAACCGTGAAGGAAGCAAACTGCAGAATGGCCAGATTTCTTCCGTAGCACTGATGGATGCACGTTCCATCGCAGCTACTGCAGCAAACAAAGGATACCTGACTGCGGCTACCGATGTGGACGTAGATTTCAGCAATCCAAAATATTACTTCGACAGTTCTATTTACGCAAACCGTGTATTTGACAGCAAGGGCGTGGCAGATCCGGATCAGGAGATCCAGTTTGGTCCGAACATCAAAGACTGGCCGGAAATGGCACCGCTGGCAGAAAATATGGTATTGAAAGTCGTATCCGAGATCCACGATCCGGTTACCACAACCGACGAGCTGATCCCATCCGGAGAGACATCTTCCTACCGTTCCAACCCGCTTGGACTGGCAGAATTTGCACTCTCCAGAAAAGATCCGGCATATGTAGGACGTGCAAAAGAAGTACAGAAAGCAGAAAAAGCCCGCGAAGCCGGAAACTGTCCATGTGAAGCTTTTGATGAACTCAAACCAGTCTGGGATGAGATCAAAAAAGCATATCCGGATATGAACAGTGAAAATACCTGTATCGGAAGCACGATATTCGCAGTAAAACCGGGAGATGGTTCCGCACGTGAGCAGGCTGCATCCTGTCAGAAAGTACTGGGCGGCTGGGCAAACATCGCAAACGAATATGCGACAAAGAGATACCGCTCCAACCTGATCAACTGGGGTATGCTTCCATTTATCATTGACAAAGGGGAGCTTCCGTTTACAAACGGCGATTACCTGTTTATCCCGAACGTAAAACAGGCAGTCAAAGACAAAGCAAAAGAAATGAAAGCTTATGTTGTCGGAGATGGATTAAAAGAAATCACCCTGAAAATGGATGAGCTGACGGATGATGAAAGAACGATTATCCTCAAAGGATGTCTGATCAACTACTACAGAGATTCTTCAGAAGAATAAAAAATAAAGAGGTTAAGATTAAAAAGGTGTCATACGAATTCATACTTCGTACGCTTACCCTGGCATCTAAAATAAAAAGGACGGCAGATTTTAAATTTGCCGTCCTTTTTATGAAAATGATGTTGGGGGCAAAAAATTTTGCATCATTGCAACCTTTTACCGGTGGAGAGCATCTAACCTACAGAAAATGCAGGATACAAAAAAATCCGGCATAGAACCTGGGAGGTGATAAAACATGAGCAGCGAAGCGTGGCTGATACGGAAAGCCAAAAAAGGCGATACAAAAGCTTACGGAGAATTGATACAGCTTCATAAAGACTATTTTTACCGGAATGCATTCTGCTATGTAAAAAATGTAGATCTGGCGGGAGATGTTTTCCAGGAAGCCGTTACCATCGGGATGCTTTCCATCAAAGATCTGAAAAATCCGAACTATTTCCGCACATGGATGACACGCATTATTTATAACTGTGCAAACGAAATGTTCCGAAAAGCGGAGAAAGAAATCGGAAGCCTGGATGCGGAGATACGGGACAGAGCAGAAGAGAATGGCGGGG
>ULRL01018335.1_pt1 | contig 13675 bp, 10 predicted proteins | sample 1955391 | NCBI WGS metagenome assembly ULRL01 (sample SAMEA4835681, study PRJEB28245) | human gut metagenome | biome: gut microbiome; material: fecal sample | place: Denmark | collected 2008
GCTTGCATCTTTTCCGCCATACCGGTCGTAAAGTCCTTGACAGGCGCCAGCCTGCCTGCGGAATTTACTACGCAAGGCGTATACGCTCATGACGAAAAATCTGACGGCGCATCTCGCGCACCTACTTTACAAAAATCTGCCTTTGGTAGTAATTCACTTGTTGACTGAATCTTAACGATATGGAGGCCGGGCATGGCTGATTATTCCCCGATGATGAAACAGTACTTTGAAGTGAAGGAAAAGTACCCGAACACGCTCCTTTTCTTTCGCCTTGGGGACTTTTACGAGATGTTCTTTAACGATGCGAAAATCGCGTCGCGTGAGCTGGAGCTGACGTTGACGGGCCGTGACTGCGGCCAGGAGGAGCGCGCGCCGATGTGCGGCGTGCCGTTCCACAGCGCGGAGACGTATATCGCGCGGCTTGTGGCAAAGGGCTACAAGGTTGCCATCTGCGAGCAGATGGAAGACCCGGCGCTTGCAAAGGGCATCGTAAAGCGCAGCGTTATCCGCGTCATCACGCCCGGCACCGTTATGGAAAGCAGCATGCTCGACGAGGCGAAGAACAACTACATCGCTTCCGCGTATTATCAGGGGGATAAGGTGGGCGTCTGCTTTGCGGATATTTCGACGGGCGAGTTGGAGGCGACGACGCTGACGGCGGAGAAGGGCGAGACGCTCTCCCGCGCGGTCATCGACGCGTTGTCGCGATTTACGCCGCGCGAAATCCTCATCAACCCGGAATTTACCGATTTGACGGACGTGGCGAAATTCATTTCCGATAAGCTTTCGGCGTCACTCGAGTGCATGGATTTTGCGGTTTACGAACCGCTGCACGCGGAAGAAACTGTGAAGGCGCAGTTTCACCCTGAGGTTTTGGAACGCTCCGACGTTTTGAATTTCCCGGAGATCACGGCGGCGCTGAGCGCTTTGCTCGAGTATCTCAGCCGCACGCAAATCACGGGTTTGGAGCGCATGGAGGAAATTCGCATATATTCGCAGGCGAAGACGATGCGGCTTGATTTAAACACGCGCCGAAACCTTGAATTACTCGAGACGATGCGCAGCAAGGAGCGCCGCGGCTCGCTTTTGTGGGTGCTTGACAAGACCAAAACGGCGATGGGCAAGCGGCTTATCCGCACATGGCTCGAGCAGCCGCTTTTGAGCCCGGCGGGCATTACGCTGCGGCAAAACGCGGTGGAGGAGCTGTTTGAGAACCGCCCGCTTTTAGACGATGTGACCGAGGCGCTGACGGGCATTTTTGACCTGGAGCGCATTATGACGCGCGTGGTGTACGGCTCTGTAAACGGCAAAGACCTGCGTGCGCTGTGGTCGGCGCTGACGCGCTTGCCGCAGCTGAAAGCGCTTTCTGCGACGTTTAAAGCGACGATGCTGCGTGACATCGACAGCCGCATGGATGTGCTTTCGGACATTTGTGCGCTCATTGACCGCGCCGTTGTGGAGGAGCCGCCGCATACGATCCGTGAGGGCGGCATTATCCGCGAGGGCTTCAACGCGGAGCTTGACGAAGTGAAAAGTGACATGACGAACGGCAAGCAGCTCATCGCCGAGCTGGAGGCGCGCGAGCGCGAAGCGACGGGCATTCCGAAACTGCGCGTGGGGTATAACCGCGTGTTCGGGTATTACCTTGAAGTTTCGAACGCGTTTAAGGACAAGACGCCGGAGCACTACGTGCGCAAGCAGACGCTTGCAAACGGCGAGCGGTACATCACGCAGGAATTAAAGGAGCTTGAAAACCGCATCTTAGGTGCGCACGACCGTTCTATTGCACTTGAGGGCAAGCTGTTTGAAGAAGTGCGCAGGACGATTGCGGGGCAGCTGACCCGCGTGCAGGAGACGGCGAAGGCGATTGCGGAGCTGGATGTTTTGGCATCGTTTGCGGCGGTATCTGTGCGGAACGACTACACGCGCCCGACCATTACGGCGAACGGCAGGCTGTATTTAAAGGACAGCCGGCACCCGGTGGTGGAGGCGCTGCTGACGGGCAGCACGCCGTTTGTGCCGAACGACCTTGAGATGGACCCGAACCAGAACCGTGTGTCTATCATTACGGGCCCGAACATGGCGGGTAAATCTACATATATGCGGCAGGTGGCGGTCATTGTCATCATGGCGCAGATCGGCTGCTTTGTGCCGGCGAGCGCGGCGGAGATCGGCATTGTGGACGGCATCTACACGCGCGTGGGCGCTTCTGACGACCTTGCGGCGGGGCAGTCCACGTTCATGGTGGAAATGGCCGAGGTGGCGGAAATTTTGAAGAGCGCCACGAAGGACAGCTTGCTGATTTTAGATGAGATCGGCCGCGGTACCTCGACGTTTGACGGCATGAGCATTGCGCGGGCGGTCATCGAATACGTACACGACAAAAAGCTGTGCGGTGCGAAGACGCTGTTTGCGACGCATTACCACGAGCTGACGGAGCTGGAAGACCTTTTGCCCGGTGTGCAGAACTTCAGTATTGCGGTGAAAAAGCGCGGGGACGACATCACGTTCCTGCGGCGTATCGTGCGCGGCGGCGCGGACGACAGCTTCGGTATTGAGGTCGCGAAGCTCGCGGGCGTGCCGGACAAGGTGGTGCGGCGTGCGAAAGAGGTGTTAAAGAGCCTTGAAAGCGGCGAGATGGTGAAAAAACCGAAAAACGCAGTGAAAGTGCAGCAGGAGGAACCGATACAGCTGACGATGCTGACAAAGGACACGGAGGTTTTAAACCGCCTGAAAAGCCTGGACGTCAACACGCTGACGCCAATCGAATCCATGAACATTTTGTTTGAACTTGCAAATATGCTGAAATAAATTTAACGCGAAAGGAAGGTGCAGAAAATGCCGAAAATTCACGTTTTGGAAAAGCAGGTCGCGGAGCTGATCGCTGCCGGTGAGGTGGTGGAGCGCCCGTCTTCCGTCATTAAGGAGCTTGTGGAAAATTCCATTGACTCCGGCGCGTCGATTGTCACGGTGGAAATTCGCCGCGGCGGCGTGACGTATATCCGTGTGACGGACAATGGCTGCGGCATTGCGCGCGAGGACGTGGCGACGGCATTTCTGCGCCATGCAACGAGCAAGGTGCGCGAAAAGGACGACTTAGACGCGATTTTGACGCTCGGCTTCCGCGGTGAGGCGCTGGCGTCCATTTCGGCTGTGTCGCGCGTTGACCTCATCACGCGCACGGCGGACAGTTCAATCGGCACGCACTATTCCTCCGAGGGCGGCAGCAACGTGGAGATCGAAGACGCGGGCTGCCCACTTGGCACGACCATTACGGCGCGCGACCTGTTTTTTAACGTGCCGGCGCGTATGAAGTTTCTGAAGAAAGACACCGCAGAGGGCAACTCCGTGGCGGGACTGATGGACAAAATTGCGCTTTCGCATCCGGAGATCTCGTTCCGCCTCATTCGCGAGGGCAAGGAAGTGCTGCACACGCCGGGCGACGGCAAGCTGAACTCGGCGATTTATGCGGTGTTCGGCAAGGAGTTTTCCGGCGCTTTGCTGCCGGTGGATTATACCTTGGGCGGCATTCGCGTGCACGGGTATATCTCGTCGCCGATTGCGAGCCGACCGAACCGCAGCATGCAGAATTTCTTCATCAACGGGCGTTTTGTGCGCAGCCGCACGGCGTGTGTGGCGCTGGAGGAAGCGTACAAGGGCGCGATTATGGTGGGTAAATTCCCGGCGTGCGTGCTGCACATCGAGCTGCCGTCATCGGTCGTCGACGTGAACGTGCATCCGGCGAAGCTGGAGGTGCGCTTTGTGAACGAGCGTCCGGTGTTTGATGCGGTGTACCACGGGGTGAAATCCGCCGTGACGGCGAGCCGCGATATGAAGTCCGTTGACCTTGCGCAGCACGCAAGGCGGCCTGTTGACCCGTATAAGCCGGATGTGGTCGTAAAGCCGCAGCAAATGGTGCTGAATCCGCCGCCGAAAACGGAGACGGTGAAGCCGATGTCTGCGCCGGTCGTGAAGTCTGCGCCCGTTATCAGCACGAGCAAAAAAGAGGCGGAAGCGCTGTATGAGCCGCCCGTCGATATGCCGCCGATGCCGCATACGTTCTCGGACAGCGCAGAGCGGGAGGAAAAGCCGCAGCTTGAAAGTGTTCGTACGTCGATCGAGCGCGTTTTGGAGGCGGAGCCGCAGCCGGTGACAAAGCCGGAAGTGATAACGGAAGAACCGCCCTTACCGCAGCCGCCCGAGACGGAGCCCGTGCCGCCGGCGTGGGAGGAAACACCCGTGCAGACGGAAGCGGTGCAGGAAAATCCGGAAAGCAACGCACAGCCGGCAACATGCATTGTGCCGGAGACAGAGCGTGATTTGTCCCGCACGGCGCATAAGGTGATCGGCGAGGTGTTTGACACGTATATCATCCTTGAATATGACGCGCAGACGCTGATGTTTATCGACAAGCACGCGGCGCACGAGCGCTTGCTGTACGAAAAGCTCAAACGGCGCGAAGAAGCTGCTATGGCGCAGACGCTGCTTGTGCCCGTGACGGTGACGATGGACAAAAACGAGTACACGGCGGTTTTGCAGAATTTGAGTGTTTTTGAGCAGGCGGGCTTTGACGTGGAGGATTTCGGCAGCGGTACCGTTTTGGTGCGCAGCGCGCCGCTTAATTTGAACGGTGCGGACATCAAGGATTCCGTGCTCGAAATGGCGGGATACCTTGAAGAAAACAAGACCGACGCGACGACGGAGCACATGGACTGGCTGTACCACAACATTGCGTGCCGCGCAGCCATTAAGGGTGGGAACGCCTCGAAAAAAGAGGAGCTCATTGCACTTGCGGAGGAGCTGGAAGCGAACCCCGATGTGCGCTACTGCCCGCACGGCAGGCCGATCTACGTGATGCTGAAAAAGCGAACGCTGGAAAAAGAATTCGGCAGAGTTTAACGGTTTGCTCACAAACACGGGCGAAAGTTGTGCTATTATAAAGTTATGTAAACAAAAGGAGGCGCCGGAATGACGGAAGTACAAGAGAAAATCAAGGTATTCGCGGTGTGCGGGCCGACGGCCTCCGGCAAGACCTCGCTTTCCGTAACGCTTGCGAAAAAGCTCCATGCGGAGGTGGTTTCGTGTGACTCGATGCAGATTTATAGGGGCATGGAGATCGGCACGGCAAAGCCGACCGCGGACGAGATGCAGGGTGTGCCGCACCACCTGATGGGTTTTCAGGATCCCGCGGAGCCGTTCAGCGTGAGCGACTATGTGGCGCTTGCGGGAAAGGTGATCGAAGACATACATGCGCGTGGCAAAAACGTGTTGCTTGTCGGTGGCACGGGCTTATATGCGCGCTCGCTTTTAAAGGCGGTGCCGTTTACGGAAAACAGCCGTGACGATGAAATCCGCGGTAATTTGGAAGCGGAATTTGCGGCAGACGGCATTGAACCGCTTTATGCGCGGCTAAAAGAGCTTGACCCCGAGGGGGCCGAGGGTATCCATCCGAATAATACGCGTAGGGTCATCCGCGCGCTTGAATACTGCATGGTGACGGGCGAGCCGTTCTCGAAGCAGGCGAAGGACTCGAAAGCGGTGGAATCGCCGTATGACGGGAAAATGTTGGTGCTGTCTTTCAGAGACCGCGAGACGCTTTACGGGCGTATCAACCTGCGCGTGGAGCAGATGTTTGCAGACGGCCTATTAAAAGAAGCCGAGGATTATTTTAAGCGGTATGGCACGCCGGGGCAGACCTCCGTGCAGGCCATCGGCTACAAGGAGCTGTTCCCGTATTTTGAGGGGCAGTGCTCCTTAGATGAAGCAAAGGAAAATATAAAAAGGGAAACACGGCGCTATGCCAAGCGCCAATTGACGTGGTTCCGCCGGGAGGAAGATGCCGTGTGGCTTTTTGCGGATGATTTTGATGCCCCGGCAGACCTGATAAGCGCGGCAGAGGACATAGCCCGCGCGCATTTTGAAGACTGAAAGGAAGCCCCGCTATGGGAAGCAACACATTATTTCGTAAAATCAGTTCGATCGCCGTGGCGATTTTGCTTTTGATATATGTAGGCTACCAGATTTACAGAAGCCAATACACCGGATTTAAAACGGAAACGGCCATGTACGCTGACCTTTCCGCATCCATCGACACCACGGGCTTTATTATCCGCAATGAGGAGCTTGTGTACTCGCGGTACGACGGCGTTTTGAACTACACGCTCGACGACGGAGAGAAAACGGCGTTCGGCGGCACGGTAGCAGAGCTGTACCCCGCGGAAGAGGACGCCGCCGCACACAACCGCATGCTGCGCATCGACGAGGAGCTTACGCGGCTAGCCGTGCTGGAGAACCCCACAGAGGTCGCGTCCTCGAACCCGAAGAACATCGGCAGCCAGATCAATAAAACGGTCACAGGGCTGCTTTCCGATTTGAAATCCGGTGCGTTTTCGTCGATCTCGAACGATAAAAACGACCTGTACCTCTTGATGGGCCAAAAGCAGATCGTGACGGGCGCGGAGGATTCCGCGAGCTATGTGGCGCACATTGAGAATTTGAAATCGGAACGTGCAACGCTGGAGACGACGACCTCTTCAAGCACCGGCACGGTAACGTCGCCGGCTTCCGGTTATTTTATCCATACGGTGGACGGCTACGAAAACGCGGTGGACATCGACGATGTGGAGCAGCTGACCGTAAGCGATGTGCGTGCGCTGGAGGAAGGCGAAGCGGGCAGCAATGCGGACAGCACGGTCATCGGCAAGGTGGCAAAGGAATTCAACTGGTACATTGCGTGCATCATCGATGAAAACGACCTTGTGCGGCTTGACCGCACGACGAATGTGAAGGTGGAGATGCCGTTTGCGACGGCGGAGACAATCCCGGCCGAGGTCGTGAAGATCAATAGGGACGAAGCGAGCGGGGACGCAGTGGCCATTTTGAAGTGCTCTTACATGAACACAGACCTTGCCGCCGCGCGCAAGGAGCCGCTGCGCATCGATTTACAGTCGTATGCCGGTGTGCTCGTGAACGAAAAGGCCATCCACTTTGCGGATGTGACCGTGACGGATACGGACACGGACGGCAATGTGACGGAGCATGTGGAACAGAACGTGAAGGGTGTTTACATCAAGTCCGGCAGCCGCGTGCGCTTTGTACAGGTATTCTCCGATGCGACGATCGACGGCTATGCCGTGTGCAAGCTGAACCTTTCCTCCTCGGAAAAAGAACAGCTCGTCACCTCGAGAACGATACAGCTTTACGATGAAGTCATTGTGGAAGGGACGGATCTTTATGACGGAAAAATGCTTTGAGGAGCGTTTTAGGGACGTAGAGGAAAACTATAAGGTCATCACGAACCGCATTGCGGAGGCAGCGGTGCGCTCCGGCAGAAAGCCCGAGGACATCACGTTTCTTGCGGCGACGAAGACCGTGCCGGCGGAGGTCATCAACCACGCCATCGGCTGCGGCCTGCGCTTCATCGGCGAAAACCGCGTGCAGGAATTCATGGACAAATATGAAAAGATCGATTGGGACAAGGGCGTTTCCGGCCAGATCATCGGGCGCTTGCAGACGAACAAGGTGAAATATATCATCGATAAGGTCGACTGCATCCAGTCGGTGGATTCCGTAAAGCTTGCAAAGGAAATTTCCCGCCTTGCGGAGAAAATAGGCCGCAAAATGCCGGTGCTCATTGAAGTGAATATCGGCGGGGAAGAAAGCAAGGGCGGCATCGAAAAAGCTGCGCTGCCCGAGTTATTGGAAGAAATTGCCGTGCTGCCGGGCATTCAGGTAAACGGATTGATGGCAATTCCACCAATTTGTGCGGAAAAATCCGCGCTATGCAATTATTTTTCCCAAATGCATCAATCTTTTATTGACATCCGCGCCAAAAAAATAGATAATGTATTTATGAATTGCCTTTCGATGGGTATGTCTTCCGATTACGCGGAGGCCATCGAGTGCGGCGCCACTATGGTGCGCATCGGCTCTTCGCTTTTCGGCCCGCGCGACTACACGCGCTGACCGACCCTGTTATGCAGAAAATGGAGGTATAATATATGGCAGGCATTGTAGAGAAGCTTCAGAAAATGTGGAACCCGCCCGACGACGAGTATGATGAATACTACGAGGACGAGGCCACGGAGCCCACGGCAGACAGCCGCGAGGAGCAGCCTTCCGCACGCCGTTCGTTCTCCTCTTCAAGCTCGAACCGCGTTGTGAACATTAACCACGCACGCGCAGGCGCACAGGTGGTTGTGTTTAAGCCGAACTCTTTCCGTGACGACACAAATAGCATTGCGGATGAGATCAACCAGGGCCATACGGTTGTTGTGAATTTTGAAGAGACGAACGCGAGCGAGGCGCGCTATATTCTGGCGTTCCTCAGCGGCGCTTCTTACGCGAACCACGGCGAGGTGAGACCCATCGCCGCGAAGACTTATATTTTCACGCCTGCGGGCGTGAGCCTGAGCGGTGCGGAGATTCGCGATGATCTTGCACAGAACGGCGTAACGTTCTGATATGGCCGCACAGGAAGACAAGCTTTTTGAAGCGAAAATAGAGGATTGCCTGCGCCTTGGCGAAAAAAGGCCGGCGTTCTTGGGCTTTTTGGATCTTTCCGAGCGCGCGTACGCAGAAGAATATTTGCGCCGTGCACATGCGGAAAATTACCGATTTTTCGGTGGCTTTCCCGAAGCGGAGCGAACGGTTTTGGGCGTGTTTCCTGACTACATGGAACCCTTAGATGAGGAGTTCCCGGTGACGGGGCTCACGGTGAAGTTTCGCCGGCAGGATGCGCTTTCACACCGCGATTTTATGGGCTCATTTCTGGCACAGGGCGTGGTGCGTGCATCGCTCGGCGATATTCTGGCCGAAGAAGGGCGCGCCGTGCTGTTTGTGAAAACAGAGCTTGCGCCGCACTTTCTTTCGCAGATCGATAAGATCGGTCGGGTGGGGGTGCAGATTACAAAGGGCTTTACAGATCCGCTGCCGCAGGCGCACAGCTTTCAGCCGATGGGCGGCGTGGTCGCTTCGGAACGCTTAGACTGCTTGGTTGCCTTTTTGGCGGGCACCGGCAGGGAAAAAGCCGCGCAGATGGTGCACGCGGGTTTGGTTTCCGTCAACCATAGGGAGACGGATTCCGTTTCGCACCGTGTAAATGAAGGAGACATCATCTCCATACGCCGCTGCGGGCGATTTATTGTTGATATGCTCGGCCCGGTCACGAAAAAGGGCCGTTTATCTGTGAAATGCAGAAAATACATATAGGAGGCTTACACACATGTTATCGATTAAAGACATCAATGAAGTCAGCTTCAGAAAATCAAATTTTTCCGGTTACAATTCTGATGATGTCGATCAGTTTATTGATGAAGTTTTGGAGACCGTAACGGCACTCACAAAGGAAAACGCAGAGATTAAAACGCGCAAGACGGATGATTCCGCCGCTGTGCAGCAGTTACAGGCGAAAAACGCCGAGCTGCAGGAGAAGCTTTCTATTTTGGCTGCAAAAATTGAGTCTTACCGTGCAGAGGAAGACGGTATTAAGGACGCAATCCTCAGCGCACAGCGCCTTGGCAATGCTTCCATCCGTGAGGCAAAGGCGAAGGCCGAGAAGATTGTGAACGACGCAAACGCGAAGGCGGACGCTCTTGTAAAAGATGCGAAGGGCCGCTCCGAAACGCTTGTGAAGTCCTATGAAAAGCAGATCGCCGCAAAAGAGAAAGAGCTGGAGAACATGAAGCGCGAGGTGACAAACTTCCGCGCATCGCTCTACGGCATTTATAAAGAACACCTTGCCGTGATTGAGAAGATTCCGACGTTTGACCTGCCGGAGGAAGAGCAGGAGGAAAAAGCGCCCGCCGAGGAACCGACGCCGGTATACACCGAGCCTGAAGTGATTGAGGAGCCGGAAGAAGAAATCCCGGTGCCTGCGGCACAGCAGGTCAAAGAGGAACCCGCACCGGCCCCCGCAGAGCCGAAGCCCGCTCCCGCACCTGTCCCGGAGCCGATCCCCGCACCGGCGCCGGTACAGCCGCAGCCTGTTTACGACAAGGACTCTTATATTAAGGAGCAGTTCAGCGGCATCGGCCTTGATCTGAACGCTTACGCCGACATCCCGGAATCTTTGCAGAAAGAAAAGGAGGCCCTTTTCAGCACGCTGGAGTTCGGCGTTGAAGACGAAGGCGACAAGAAAAAGGGTAAATTTAAGAGAAGATAAAACCAGCAGAAAGGCACGGATCAATATATGGATTACAAAAGCACATTGAACCTCCCCAAGACCGACTTTGCCATGCAGGCCGGCCTACCGAAGCGCGAGCCGGTAATGCTCGAAAAGTGGTATGAAGACAAGGTTTACGAGACCGTTCTCGAAAAGAACGACGGTAAGCCGCTTTATGTTCTGCACGACGGCCCTCCGTATGCAAACGGCGATATCCACCTCGGCACGGCGCTGAATAAGACGCTGAAAGACTTTATCGTTCGCTACAAGAATATGTCCGGCTTTAAGGCACCGTACGTTCCTGGTTGGGATACCCACGGCTTGCCGACCGAGCTGAAGGCCAGAAAGAAAGCGGGCGTTTCGAATTCCACTGCAATCTCCGACATCGAGCTGCGCAAGCTCTGCCGCGAGTTTGCCCTCGGCTACCTCGATGAGCAGCGCAACTCCTTCAAGCGTCTTGGCGGCATCGGTGAATGGGACAACCCGTATGTCACTCTGCGCAAGGAATTTGAAGCAAAGCAGATCGAGATCTTCTCCGAAATGGCGACGAAGGGCCTCATCTATAAGGGCTTAAAGCCGGTTTACTGGTGCCCGGAGTGCGAGACTGCACTGGCGGAAGCCGAGATTGAATACGCAGAGGATCCCTGCCACTCCATCTATGTGAAGTTCCGCGTGACGGACGACAAGGGCCTTTTGACCCCGATGGGCGCAGACCTGAGTAAGACCTACTTCGTAATCTGGACGACGACGACCTGGACGCTCCCCGCGAACGTCGCGATTTGCGTCGGCCCGGAATTTGAATATGCACTTGTAAAGTCCGGCGACGAATACTATGTGATGGCAACGGCCCTGACCGAATCTGCCATGCAGGCGGCGGGCAAGACCGATTACGAGATTCTTGGCACCTTAAAGGGCAGCGATCTTGAGTATATGAAGACGGCGCACCCGTTCATCGACCGCACATCTCTCGTCATCGTGGGCGACCACGTTACGTTGGAAAGCGGTACCGGCTGCGTTCACACGGCTCCGGGCCACGGCGTCGAAGACTATGACGTCTGCCACAATCACTATCCCGAAATTCCGATTGTTGTGCCGGTGGACAGCCATGGCAAGATGACCGAGGAAGCGGGCCAGTTTGCAGGCCTGACGACCGAGGAAGCGAACAAGGCGATTGCACAGCACCTTGAGGATACAGGCGCACTGTTCGCTTTACAGAAGATCATCCACCAGTATCCGCACTGCTGGCGCTGCAAGAAGCCGGTTCTGTTCCGTGCGACCGAGCAGTGGTTCTGCTCCGTGGACGCTATCAAGGATCAGGCTATTGAAGCCATCAAGGGCGTAAAGTGGATCCCGGGTTGGGGCGAAGACCGCATTTCCTCCATGGTCCGTGACCGCAACGACTGGTGTATCTCCCGTCAGCGTCGCTGGGGTGTGCCGATTCCGATTTTCTACTGCAAGGACTGCGGCGAGCCGCTCATCGAGAAGGACGCAATGCACGCAGTTTCCGAGCTGTTCCGCGCAGAGGGCTCCGATGCTTGGTACATCAAGGAAGCGGAAGAAATTCTGCCCGCAGGCACAAAGTGCAAGAAGTGCGGCTGCACCTCCTTTACAAAAGAGCGCGACATCATGGACGTTTGGTTTGATTCCGGCGTGACCCATGCTGCCGTTTGCGATACACGCGATTATCTCCATTGGCCGGCTGACCTGTACCTTGAGGGTGCAGACCAGTACCGCGGCTGGTTCCAGTCTTCGCTGCTCACGTCCATTGCATGGCGCGGCAAAGCGCCGTACAAGGCTGTCGTCACACACGGCTGGGTTGTGGACGGTCAGGGCAGAAAGATGAGTAAGTCCCTCGGCAACGGCATTTTGCCGCAGGAGATTGTGGATAAGTACGGCGCAGATATCCTGCGTCTGTGGGTCGCTTCTTCCGACTACCATGCCGATATCCGCATCTCCCCGGAAATCCTCAAACAGCTTTCCGATGCATACAGAAAGATCCGCAACACAGCGCGCTATATGCTCGGCAACCTTTCCGATTTTAATCCGGATACCGACAGTGTAGAGGTTTCTGAGATGCTTTCCATCGATAAGTGGGCGCTGAACCGTTTGGATCGGCTGATGGTGAAGGTGCGCGAGGGCTATGAGTCCTTCGAGTTCCACCAGGCTTACCACGCCATCCATAACTTCTGCGTTGTGGATATGTCGAACTTCTATCTCGACGTCATCAAGGATCGTCTGTACACCGAGAAGAAGGACTCCGCTGCACGCCGCGCCGCGCAGACTGCGATGTATATCATCCTCGATGCGATGACCCGTCTGGTCGCGCCGATCTTGGCGTTCACCTCCGACGAGATCTGGCAGAGCATGCCGCACGCTTCCGATTGCGATGCACGCCACGTTGTTTACAACGAGATGCCGAAGCCGACGAGCGAAAAGTACGGCATCGACGTGACGGAAGAATTCATCGCACGCTGGGATAGAATCCATGCAATCCGCGATGTTGTGAAGAAGGCGCTTGAAAACGCACGTGCAGAGAAGACGATCGGTGCATCGCTCGATGCAAAGGTCACGCTGTTCTGCACCGGCGAGCTGTATGCGTTCCTCAAGTCTGTGGAAGACGAGCTTGCAACCGTGTTCATCGTATCTCAGGTCGAGATCGTGGACGGCGAGGGCGGCACACTTTCCGACGATGCACTTGGCCTCTCCGTGCAGGTCGATAAGGCAGAAGGCTGCAAGTGCATGCGCTGCTGGACATATTCCTCCACGGTCGGCAAAAACCCGGCATACGTGGATCTGTGCGAGCGCTGCGCAAAAGCACTTTCCGAATAATTTCGGACACATTGAATTTGTTTTAAACGGTACGTGCTTAATGACGCCGTGCTGTTGAATAATTGAACCGAACCAAGGTGCAAACCGGTTTTGCCCGGCTTGCGCCTTTTTCGGGTTATAAGGGGATATTTCTTTTGTCCATTCTCATTCTTTTGCTGATCGCCGTACTGACAGCTGTCGATCAGTTTATAAAAATGACGGTTATCACAAACTTAAAGCCCATCGGCAGCGTGACGTGCATTCCGGGCCTTTTGGAGTTCCGTTACCTTGAAAACAACGGTGCGGCATTCGGCTTTTTTGCCGGGCTTTCGTGGCTTTTGATCATACTGACGATAGGGCTTATGGCAGCGTTGCTCGTGCTTTTGTTCCGCTATAAGCACCACACATGGATGTCGCGCACGTCGTGCGTGCTCATCATCGCGGGCGGCATCGGTAACCTCATTGACCGTTTTATTTTCGGCTATGTGGTCGATTACATCCATGTGCTGTTTTTTCCGTATGTGTTCAACTTTGCAGACTGCTGCGTGGTGGTCGGTGCGATTTTGTTTGCCGTGTGGTACTTATTCTTTAAAGACAAAAAAGAAGCGGCAGATAAAAAAGTGAACGAGCCGACGGAAACGACTGCCGACGGGGTCGGGAAATAAGTATGGCGGAGCTGCATGAGATTGAGGTCACAGCGGCGGG
>ULRL01014382.1_pt1 | contig 13543 bp, 9 predicted proteins | sample 1955391 | NCBI WGS metagenome assembly ULRL01 (sample SAMEA4835681, study PRJEB28245) | human gut metagenome | biome: gut microbiome; material: fecal sample | place: Denmark | collected 2008
CTGTCCCGCCACAGTCATCAATCCAAGCCGTGGAACATCCAACCCGACTGAAATCATATTAGTAGCTAGACAAATATCTATCGGATACTCCTTTATCTTTCCTTCCTCATTAACCGCTGCAGGATAACGAATATTTAAGTTAGAAAGACTGGCTGTCACCTTATCTCCAGAAATACGACTGGTTAATTCCTCATCTCTCCATATATATCTTCTGCGTTTTTTATACTCTTCTTTTGAAAATGCTTTATCATACAACCTTCTCTTATAAATCACATCCAAATGCTGATCTATATCTGCCCGAATCCAAGTTCTTGCCTGTCCAAGCTCTCGAATGCTATTAAAATACCCTACATTTGTCCAATATGGATCTCGTTTTGATTCGTCTTCTACATTAAGTTCCTTCGCTGCATATAGCAAAGATGCGTACAAACGAATTGCTGTAGTTGTATCAGATGAAGATCCCGTTGCAAGAATACCAACATATTTTCTTCCGTTGCGTTCCTTATCTTCACGTGCAAAAAAAGAATCTTCTGCCGATAACCCTGACGGTGGAAACTGAAACACTTTTTCTTTAGGACAACCATATAATGCATGACACTGCTCTTTAGCACGACTGATAGTTGCTGTAGAAGCAATAATTTTAGGATATATTTGCTTATCATGTACAGACAACGCACATAATTCATTAATCATAGTTTCATAATGGCCAACCATTGATCCTAATGGACCAGATATTAAATGAAGTTCATCCTGTATAATCAAATCAGGAGCAGTAATTTTGGTGCCATTTGAATATCCAAACAACCCCTGTGCTTCTGGCCTAAATGGCAACATTGCAAACTTGTCTACCGTTCCAAGCAGAAGGGTGGGTTTTACATCATAAATTGATTCATCAATCACATAAAGTGGCAACACATAATCTTTTTTGGAAAATGCACAGTCATTGGCTGTATTTCTACATCTAAATACGATTTTCTTTTGGCGTTTCGGGCCCATGATTTTTTCGTATCCCGGAACCTCTTTTGTACCCTTCTTGCGAGACACAACACCCATTTGTGCACCACACCAAGGACATTTCAAAATAACAAACGGATTTACATCTGATTTTCCTTGTTTTAAAGCATCATACTTTGCAACAGCATCCTTCATTTTGTTCGGTGTTGTTGAACTTCCCACCCACAAACCAATAGAAATACGTGCTTTACCGAAAAGGTCTTCGTGATTCTTTCGAATCAAATCACAAGCACAAATCATAGAAGATGCCCTCTCATACTGTTGAGCAGTTAATAGGCGCAGTGTATATCTCATCAAAATAGCTGTACCCGCATCGTCCTTATTCATCAATCGTCTAATAAAGATTGTATATGCAGATAATCCCAAGTATGCCTCTGTCTTACCACCACCTGTAGGAAACCATATTAAATCGACTATCTCTCTTTCAGGATTTTCTTTGTCTGCCATAGACTGTAAGTTCATCAAAACAAACGCTATCTGAAATGGTCTCCATTTTCCATATACCTTATGTTCCTTATCGTACCAAGTCGAATCATTATACGGATCAGGCAGAATGCTTAACGGATTTTCCAGTTTGATATCATTTGCAACTTCATCATCTGTCCATTTTTGCAGAGGCAGATTATAGTGCAATTGTTGCATAAGCATAGCAAGATTCATGTATTGAAAAGCAATTCTTACATTTGCATTTGTTTCTAGTAATTGAATTCCATTTCTCATTCTCACCAGACATTCTATACAATTTGCCATATGTCTGGCTGCCGTAGTTGTATAGTCCTTTCCCGGATATTTCTGTACAAATGTTTCAGCCTCTTTCTTTTTAGCATTTATCCATTCTTCATAAAGATCACACATAAGATGGAGTTCATTTATATTCTCGGCAAAATTTTCTTTTGGTCCATATTTAAGCATTTCCAAGGTTACGCCTGGAATAACTGCTGGGACAATGGGTTTTACTTCATATGAAGGAAATATTGCTGTTGAAACCCAATCAACCTTTTCATTATCAGACCAGTCAGCCGCACAACCGTGACCAATTGCATAATTACGAACATCTCTATAAAGCAGCTGATTGGACAAATAATCTTCATCCGCTACATTTATTCTCTGGCTACCTGGTAACGCGCAAAAACCTTTTTCCGAAATTAGTATAAACTTCGTCTGAAAATAGCAATCTTCATCATTAAATGAACCCTGTTTCATACAGGTATTCTCTAAAGTAAAAGTGTAGATAGAATAATCCTCTCTTTTGTAACGATAGGTAATATCCACTTGTAAATTTTCTTCATCAATCCGTATCTGTTTGATCCCCTCTTCAACGGAAGGTAATTCTAATGGGTTGTTGTTATTATTCCATTCAATAGCAGTTCTTGGATAATGTGTTGACTGCTTTCCACTCTTAGAATCCGTAAAAGAAAGAGTTTTGTACTTTCCTGCTGAAACCTCAATTCTAATTTGATCTCCTGTATTAATTGCCACAGTCATGCTTATTGCAGACTGACGATAAGCATTGGAGCGATTGATTAATTCTTCTGCATCTTCTAAGTATTCTGCTATATCTCCTGCTGATCGAGGTAAAACTTCACCGTCATCTTCCATTTCCAATAAATCAATGTCTTCCATTTCACCTTCTTTGATTTCAGAGGATTCATCTTCTTTCACTTCACGCGGAAACAAAATTCCTGCAATATATCGTGTCCGTGGTGGATCGCTTACAAGGATTTCTTCTCCATTTTCCTGTTTATATCCCTCAAAATCAATTGGATCCGGTCCTATAAATTCCTTTTCTACAAATTCAGCTAATCGATTTCTACGAAGATCCATCATATCATAATCTCCTTTTTATAAAAAGTTCAGCATATTCTTTATTGGCCGACTCGGTTTCGAGTACATATAGACCCGTTCTTGCTCTGCTGAGTCCTACATACATTAGTTTCTTATCATGAAAATGTTCTATGTCCACGAGAATGACTACTTTATTTTCCAACCCCTTAAAGGCTTGGATTGTGCTAAATGTAAAATCTTCAATTTTAGGAATACTAAAATTCGGAACATTTATCTCCTGCAGCACATTAACAACTGATTTTTCCCTTCTTCTTGGTGATAATATGGTTATATCTCCCTTTTCCACCTGGTTTTCCGACAGTTTCATCAGTATCTTGACCAATTTATCCCGCTCATCATCAACTCCTGAATAAGTTATATATTGAACAGGAGGGCCATCAATTATTTTCTGATACTTGCTTTTTTCATAAATCCCAGTTATTGTTCTGACTTCTTCGCATATTTTTTTTGTATTCCGGCAATTGATACTTAACTTAAATCTCGCAAACGAAGTATACCTATCCAATATAGCAATAAATGTTTCTTCATCTCGTCCTTTTCCGTAAATTGCCTGCATCGAAAGATCACCAAACATCATCCATCTACCACGATCAATACCTCTTTTGATACACGGACCAAGGAAATTCAAATAAGATTCACTAATAATATCCTGTGCCTCATCAACTATAATGCGGTCAAATTTAGCTGTATCTGAATACAAACAATCTATTGCCATTTGTGGAAGTACTTCGCTATAATAGCGCTGTTTTTCATCTTCTTCCAAATCGTCTGAAACCGAAATATTCTTTCCATGAGCAACCAAAATATTTCTCATAAATCCATGAAGTGTTCCAACATACACAGGTCTTAGATTTATCGGCTGCTGTACAAAATAATTCTGTAACCATTCTCCTAATAACCGATTAAAACAGAACAGTGCAACCTTTTCTCCATTTGCCACAGCATTTTTTGTGGCTTCAATAGCCAACATTGTTTTTCCTGTTCCTGCTGCACCTCTAACCAAACATCTTGGATTATCTTCAAGCTGATCAAGGCATTTATATTGTTCCCTTGTCAGTGCACATAAGTCCTCGTCAGCAAATGTCATCTTTGTCCCCAACAATGGAACCAAATCAAAATCACCTCTGAGCAGATCAGCTAAGTACTTGATGTCATCTACGTTTGGAATATTTCTTTTATCGATTTTTCCTCTGGTTCTTTTCCAAGTATTTTTAGTGCCCTCTGATATTCTGCTAATAAATGCAACTACATTTTCGCCATCACTGCTGTCGAAAATCTGCCAAGATTCTGCATCTACACCAATGGAAGAATATTCTACATCTGGAAACATAACACCTATGCCAAATATAACATCTTTTAATCCCCTATGTTTATTATCAAGCATTTTTGAAATAGATTCTTTAAGACTATAAATACCTTCCCATGCTTGATCAAAAGGTCCTCTTTCTTTGGTATCCGTATGTCCATATTTGTCAGTAAATGACCATATGCCATTTTGTCTCCGAACACGACCGCCCTTTACTTCCAGTGCAAAAATCCCCATTTCTGGAATTAATGCAAAAAAATCGACTTCTCCATGAATAACTTTTTTGTGGTTGGAAACTCCCAATGAATGTAATATGATCCAGTCTTCCGTGCCCGGTGCCTTCTGAAACCACTTGAATATATGTTTTTCTGCATTGCTTTTTACGTCAGGTGATATAACTGACGGGATCATAATTGCCATGGTAACCCTCCTACTCGTCAATCAGTCGGTTTGTATCCGCTACGTCTACCATCACAGCATTTCCAACATCTATAACCTTTAGTACCTTGATGGTTCCAATTCCTTCAATTTCCATTTCAATTGGTTCCCAGAAATTAAATGGATCTATTTTACCATAATTTTTTAACTCCTCAGCAAGGTTTTTATATAACTGTTGTGACAAAATGCGACCTGCTTTCATGTGCGCTATTTTCACCTCTTGTGCTGCATTATAAATATCATCCATCATTTCCTTCAAAAGATCACTCTGTGTGACCTCTGCAATAAATTCAAGATCCTGCTTCTGCTGCGGTGCGATAATTTCATCATCCTCAATCCATCTTTTTACAGTAGCCAGTCCTTTGGTACATCCTGCATTTACTAATTTTTGATAAAACTCATTTATTGATGTGAAAAGCATTTCTATCTCAAGGACTTCTCTCCACTTTCCAGCTATAGACCGGAGATCAGACATTCCACTATTTTCCAAAATGATATCTGCCAATTCTCTGATAATATCCTTGTCAACTTCCCTGACAACAATGAAATCTCCTGTTTTCAAATCTGTGGGCAAGATTGTTTTTATGTCCTTACCATTATTTACAATAATCGCTGTCGCTGATATCAACTTATGTCCTACTCTGTAAAATGCTACATATCCACCAACATAACTTATAGGAATAGCATTCACAGTTTCTGCCTTACTGTTTCCATTAATATATCTGCGGAAAGTATTTTCTCTCAACACAAGTTCGATATCTTCCTGTTCATCTTCAGCTGAACCAGCCCATTCAATAGGTACTTCAGACAGCTCCTTATATCTCGATGATGAAACATCAAAATCCTTTGTACTAAAGGATTGTTTCATAATCTCTTCGTTATCTGAAACTTTAAGTGCTTTTCCCCATCTTCCAACTGTATATCGTTGCCACTGATTTTCATAGTCATATAACAAAACAACATATGTTTGCGTGTTATAACTATAAATGAGCTTTCTCATAATTGCACGTTTTAACCATCCAACTACGATTGTAAAATCATACTGTAAATTAACAGCTGCGTAATACTCTCCTGGAAACAGAACCGTAATATTAATGTACGAATAGGATTTCATTATCCACTGCTGCCAATAATTCAATGTTGCTTTTTTGTTTGTCCTCTCCGGAACAATAATACAAATTCTTGTATGTCTATGATTTTTAAAGAATTCTGTCAACGCAGGGACTTTAGAAAGATTAAACCCATTACTATAGACTTTATCCAAATCATCTACTGCCGCACAATAATCTTCATATAGCTGTTCTTTTATAAAAGGTTTTTCTTCCTGCAAAAATCTCTTACATTCCTCTAGCGATTTTTTTGCTAAATTTATTTCTACATTTCCAAACGGAATGACAGACTGCAAAGCAGTAAAAGAAAGATTATATAATCTGCTATATACCTTCATTATTTTGACAGATGCATCTTGGGTTTCTCTTCTATGTGCAGATATTTTCTGAATTGCAGAACTAATTTCTTGACCATCAACTTTAATGTAATTAATTTTTTGTTGTGCACAAAATTTCACCTTCTGATCCATGGAAATAGCAGATGCATCATACAGTTGTTCTGTTATGCTAGCCGCATCCCAGCGCCATATATTAAATTCTCTCTGTTTCAATAAATCTAATTCAAAAGAATTCATAGTATCTGTCAGACAGATAATAGGTATATTTCGTCGAATCAAGTCATCTAATTCATCTAACTGTCCACCAATATTGTTCATATTCGATACATCAATTAATACAGACTGTGGCAACGGATTATCTTCTAAAGCAGTATTAACAGCATACAAATCTGACGCATATACCATAGCCGGAATACCTGCTGCTTGACCTGCACCAAGACTTTGCATTTTTCCTTCATAATCTACGGTTGATAACATAAGTAACTGTGTAAGCTTTGTTCCACATAGATAACAATCTGCTATTTTCTCTTTTACTGGTGCTACCGGTGTCACACTATATACTGATGACATCATATGAGTTTTGTATTCTGTTAAGACTGCTAATGGGCTTCCAACCTGTTCCATATGGCGATTTTGTTCCCTAACCTTTTTAATTTCCTTTGCATATGTTTTATATGGGCTAAGTTTTCTACTTGTATCTGTCTTTTGTAATATTGGTGCTTTAATCAGAGCCATACTTACTGTACTATTATCACCCAGCTTAATTTTTATATATTCTTTTCCTTCATGAAATTCGAAACAAACAAATTCTACAACAGCGTTACCAATTTTCAATTTTTCACCCGATACAAAACTATGTGGATCATATTTTTGCTTAATTTTCCCGTCAATAATGTTGTGAATTAGATATACTATCGAAAAAATAAATGTTGATTGAGCTTTTTCAGGAAACACAATAACTTGATATTTTCCCTGATTTTCCAGCATTTTATCAAGCATAAAAATCGATGCTCTTATAATCGGCGGAACTGCAATAACATTTGCTCCTCCATCAAGAGACAAAGTTATCCCATCAAAGTTATTCTCATCTTCAATTAACTTTTTAAGATAGTCACTCCACTCCATATAAGAACTCCTATTCTGACTGTTCCTCTACTGGAAACCCTTTTTCAAGTGCTTGTTTGTATATCTTTAGAGCTTGAACAGACTGTTTTATGCTCGGTTTCTTTTCTCTTCCAACCAAAGTACCCACAGAAAATAACAAACTTCTCTGCCACGGCTGAAAATTATGTGTTTCCTTTGCCCATTTTGATAAAGCTAACCATATGTGAGCCGGAACAGCATAGGCTTCATCGATTATTACTTGCTGATCTTCAGTCAACGATTCTATACTATCTACTGCTGTTTTCTGAACACTGTCTGTTGCAATCAATTCCTGTTCTAATTTTTCAGAAATCTTGTACGGATATTCCTTAATATCTTTCCAACATTTTTCTTTCTTACACCATTCACCTATGTTCGCTCCTCCCGGTGGATTCGCTATTTTTCGCTGAATAAATTTCGATATTTCAACAATTTCATTTTCAATTACAGGCGATAACCCCTGATCTTTCCAGATTTTATCCAGATCAATTCTCTGAGCTGTTTTAAATGACAGAAATGCTAATGTATAAGTTACAATATTGGCCCTATATCCTCCATATTGCTGCTTTGAAACAAGTTTTTCAGTCTGTTTAAACAAAATCGCTTTTGATATTAAATGCTGATAATATGTTTCATCTGGAAGCTTTGCTTTTGCTTGGCTGAGACGTACGGTAAATCTTCGAAAGTTTTTTTGAGCACCTTCACTTACATAAAACGGGAGCTGATCCCATGTATTCTCATATTTTGCAAGATCAGTTTTTGTAAATAATGGATGAGTTTCTTTGAACTTCTTTCTGCGTAAAGTAGTTGTCTCTCTTGCCAGCATATCAGCGTACTGTCCCCTAGCTCTCTCATAAAACCAGTTTTGTGGCAGCAATCCCCCTTGAGCCGGGGCCCACACAGTTCTCGATAGTTCTTCTATCCTTCTATGGTAAGGATCATTAGCTGAAAAATCCGCAATTTGTACCTTGTTCTGCGTATTTGCAAAAGCAGAGATTCTCGGAACAATTTCATCCATATTCTCTGGAGAAGAAATAACTGAAATTTTCATTTGTACAAATACCTTGCTCAAGTCTGCATCAATTTTCTTATCTCTTTTCGCATTAAAAATAGACGCTGTAGTCTGTCCACCATTGACTATCTGCATATCTCTTATTTTTTTTATTGACGGCTTTCCATTTTCATCACGAACAATTTCGACGCCTTCTGCCGTCACCGAAATTCCATTATTATAGGCAAGGAACATCTCCGGCTCATCGCGCAAAGTATCACGAATACCTTTATTAACAGCACCTTTAACTTGGAGAAACGATCTAACATTTTTTTCAAGAAGACGATCTCTATATTCATCATATAAAGCAGCTAACAATTCTCCACTAATAATAGCCAAATACACGCTATATTTTTCACTTGCCGAATTTTCAATGCAAGGGACTGTCAGATTGTATTTTTCTTGAAAATCTATCTCTATTGTTTCTCTCATTTTTCCAGACATTACACATCTATATAACCTATCTATATCCCAGATTGAAAAAGAAACTTCCGCCCCACTAATTGTTATATTATTAAAATTTATCGGTTTTACTTTCCCATTGGTCAGAGCGCAGATTCTCACTGTTTTAATATCATTTTTATGGTCATGCAGAGTTATCGCAAACTCATATGTGTCATTATCTTTCTGAAACGATGTATATAAATCATTTATTGCTTTATGATAGAGCTGTATAGCTCTTTTGACTGCTACATCAACATCTGTCTGTGATACCGTCTTAGGCTTATCACTTTCCAAATAAATGCTCACAAAAATATCCAACGCAGAAAAATCTTCAACAATAGAATATGCATTCAGCTGCAAGCCATATCCTCTAAATGGACACATAATAGAGTCATTTACTTCTCCAGCTTCTTCAAGATATTCAATCATTATAGACGTAAAGAAATCTTCCTTATTCCATCCACTGGAATCAGTTTCATAGGAAACTTGTATTTCTTCATTAAAATCTTCATAAAACTGATCTAAGGATTTGTTAGCCATTAGCCTCTTCCTCCATTAATTGTTCTTTTAACTTTTTTGCAATTGCTGATGCCATCAATGGTGGAACCGCATTCCCAATTTGTAAAAACGATGCAGTTCTTCCGCCCTCAAAAAAGTAATTATCCGGAAACGATTGTATTCTGGCTGCCTCTCGTACTGAAATAGATCTGGCCTGTTTAATGTCTGGATGAATAAAATAATGTCCATCCTTTGAAATATGTGCAACCATGGTTTGTGCATAAGGCATATCTTTTGCCACTACTTTAAAACGATCCAGAAAAGCTGTACGGTTGTTATGGGTGCATAACTCTTCTGGCAACTCAGTGTACTTTAATCGCTTTTGTCCATTATTCCATGCTTCTATTACCTGCCTATATATTTTCCGATCACGTTCCAAATTAGGTCTCGCCTGATGAAGGGTCAATATATCATCTTCTGTTCTTATTCCAGATTCTCTCAGATATTCTGTACTTTTACATTTATATACATTTCTAGATTCTCCAGGTTCAATGTATGGAAGATCTGAAAAGAGATCATCTACCAAATACTTTTGCTCTTTTTTATCCAATTCTGGATAGGTAAAGTCAGTACCTTCACGCCAACCGATTACTATAACTCTTCTCCTATTTTGCAACACGCCATATTCTTTTGAATTAAGAATACGATATTCCAAAAAATATCCTGCTTTTCTAAACCGTTCTCTCATATCATCAAAATAAGAGCCCCCATTAGCGGTCAACAATCCAGGAACATTTTCAAACACAAATATTTTTGGACGATATTTTTCCAACACCTCGCAGTAAAGCATATAAAGATAATTTCGAGGATCTCCAACCATATTCGTTTTACTTCTTGCACGACCCACGAGAGAATATGCCTGACACGGAGGACCACCTACCAACACATCGATATTTTCAATGCCTTGCACCTCCATTAATTGATCAATCCGATCAAACAATGCGGGCATTCCTTCTTCACTCATAGTTTCATTAATTACAGAATTTAGCACCGTTTCCGGAACCATCGCATACAGCTCATCTCTTGTAATTTCTCTCCTGAGATAATTTTTATAATCTTCTATACGCCCATGTTTTTTTAGATAATAAAAGCATTCTCTTGTTTTCAATGTCAAACATGCTTCTTTTTTCATTTCAACATGTGCTACTGGTATATATCCATTTCTTTGAAAGCCCTCTGAAAGGCCACCTGCACCAGCAAATATATCAATATATGAAAATGCCATTGTAATGGCCCTCCTTCAATAAAACAATTATGCCAAGTTCAGTTTATTCATTTTTCTTGATATCTATCATTTCACAAATATACGTATACTTTGGCTTCGAAGCATTCTCCGGAATCAAATAATTTGTTCCAACCCTTTGCAAACCCGGTATTCTTCCATTTCGACAGTGATTTTGTACTTGTCGAATAGATATTTTCCACTTTTCTGCAGCTTCTTTTGTCGTCATATATCCGTTCATGTAATACTCTCCTTCATGAATATAAACAATGCACCATTTTATTTTATTGTACCATCGTTTCTACGTAGTGACAATGCGTTTGAACGAAATTTTTGCTTGTATATTTAAAAGATGAGTATATCTAAAAGTAAAGCTTCAACAATTCAAAGTATGAATATAATACTTTTGATCTTCAGATACCGCTTTGAGTATAATATTATCATTTTCAGCTAATATTGCTCCGTCTTTAGGAAGTCTCATTCTGTTGCTATATTTTTCTTCTTTATCCATTTGCTCACCCACCATCAATCATTTTTATATGCGGCCTTGATGATTATAGTGTAGAACAATAGGTGGGATATAAAAATCCCTGCATATATTGTGGTATTACTTATAGTAAAACACAAAATAAGGCTCAAAAGGGCACTTTCCCTTTTGAGCCTATACACTTTATCAGCTAACGTATTTTACTTTCATTTTTCCTCATGGTCATGAGGCTTTTTTCTCTTAAATCACATTCTATGAATCCTTCGATTGTTCTTTCTGTTCTTCAATAATTCGTTCGGTTGCTTTATGAATTCTATCCTTGGAATATGGTGGTCTTAAATTCAATGACAACCGTCCTTTTTTGATCATATACGTTTCACTTCCATCCTCAGAAGATTCTTTCAACCAGCAATCATCCGGATACTTCTCAGCAAAGGCTCGCAACCTTTTCTGCAGGCTCTGATTGAAGGTATACACATTATAGAATCCGTCATCTTCATTGGTCAAAATAATCGTTTCTTTTTCACACTTTAACCTTCGCATATTCTATCCCCGCTTTCTTTCCATTTCCTGATCTAGGTACTTTGGTATCGGCTTTCCGGACCGGCGAGCAATGGCAATCTGTTTCTGATGGAGTCGTTTGATCACGGATCTTCGCTTTTTAGGTTTACCATCCTGTTGATTTCTGGGAGTCGGTTTGTTGCTGCGGGCATCAGGGATCTTTTCCGGATTCTTCTTCTGATTATTTACCAGACCGTCCACCATATCATAATTGGCTTCGGTACCGGATTCTCGGCTCCGTTCATAAGTGCCGTTCTGATAAAACTTCTGGTAATGTTCCAGACGGAGTCTGCCATCCTGTTTTATCTGTTCGACCGGATTTGGCAGTACCTGCTGTTGGATGTAATCATGGATCTTTTGTTTTGTCTTTTCATCGAATTTCTTACATTCTTCGACAACCATTTTTCCATAGGCATCCAGGATAACGCCCTGAGCCTGATCCCGATATACCTGATGCTCCATCAAATAAAACTGTTTTCCATCGATAATGATGGTATCTGTTGCAATCCAATTCCCCTTTTTCCCATCAATCTGATAATTCTCAGTTTCCATAGTGATCAGTGCACCGGATGTGTTGATACGAATGAATCCGGCCAGATACTTCAGATAATAATTCAGATCCAGAGAATAGTAATATTTGTCTTCGCTTATATTTTTTTCGTTATCCACTTTCTTATTGGATTTCAGAGGATTTTCCACATTTGGATGTCTTTCTTCCAAGTACTTTTCCACACGACTGATTGCATTTTGCACATAAGAATTTTCTCTAAATCCAGGAATCGAATTCAAAAATTCTTTCTGTATTTTTCCTTCGATCATCAGACTCTGCATTTCTTCATAATCACTTCCGTCTTTCAGATCAAAACCAACACATTTCAGTCCATGCATACGTTCTGATGGGATTTTCTCATAAGCTTCCAAGGCTTCCGGTAATGTCAGGTCATAATGTACTTCACCCATTACAGGAAATTCAGCACATTCAGCCGCATAAAAGCTGATACATGTAAGATCATTTTCATAATCCACATTTTCTATTTCCGGGACAATATCGAGTATTTTTTCTCTTTGTGCTGCAAAATCTGGAAGTTCTGCAAATCCAAATCGATCCACGTAATATGCCTGCATATCCCCACCATGGTTTGTAATGATGGCATCGCTGACTGACATAGAATGAGCTTTATAATCTGCCGGTGGATTATCGTTGAACATCGCATACAAATCATCCAGCTTTTCATTTTCATGTAATCTGACGGAATAGACACATTTATAATTTGCTGCATCGATTGTAATGCCATCTTCTTTGACCATTGCCATATTCATAAATTCTTCCAGTGCATCTACCAGAATGCCGTATTTTTCATGTAATTCTGTTTTTTGTTTTTCTTCAAGAATGATTTCCAGTTTTTCTGTAAGCTGATCGATCATTTCACCGGCTGTCTTGCGGATCACATCCATAGATGCTTTCATTTCCTTCATTTCCCGACTGCTGCTTCAACCTCTTTTTTCAGTCGGTCTTTTTCTACACCCAGGATTTCCATAATTTCCCTGTCATGCAATTTTGCATGGGCGGTTTCATGAATAGCAGTCTTTAAGGTCTGGCTTTTACTGAGCCCTTTTTTGATCACGATTTCCTTATCTGCATTGTGATAATATCCATTGGCATTGCCATCGATCTCATCGAATCGTATCGGCACTGGGGATATTTTCTGAATAGCCTGCATGAAAGAATCAAAATCCTGCACAGTTGCAGTCAATAATTCCGGTGCCAGTGTCTGGATCGGTTCCCCGGATGTCTGAGCAATACCAAAGACGGTAACTGCTTTAAAATGTGGAACCGTAACTTCCACCTGTTCAGTCTTAGGTTTTCCATCAGTTCCCATGATCGGTCGCTGATTTTCATCCAGAACCTCTTTTTCATTCATTTTCTTATATGGTGCCGGTGCAATGATTGTAATTCCTTTTTCACCTTTCATGACCTGTCTACCCAGTAACAAAATGTCAATAGTTTTTTAATCACTTTTTTCAAA
>ULRL01050480.1_pt1 | contig 13465 bp, 9 predicted proteins | sample 1955391 | NCBI WGS metagenome assembly ULRL01 (sample SAMEA4835681, study PRJEB28245) | human gut metagenome | biome: gut microbiome; material: fecal sample | place: Denmark | collected 2008
CCTTAGACCTTTTGACCCTGGCATCATAAAATAAGGGGATCGATACGAATGAAAAGAAAACAGGTAACAGCAGCATGCCTGATGGCGGCAACGATGCTGTTTTCAGGCTGCACGCCGAATATCAGTGAATATGCAGCGCGAGCGCAGCAAGCCGGAAAGAGCTTTTGGGAAGGGGAAACAACAGACGCTATGGCGCAGGATAGCGATGCTGCGGCAACAGCAGAGGGCGAGACGTCTGTAGCAGGTGAAACACAGAATGTCAGTACAGGAACCGGCACCGCTGCAGCGAACGATGATGAGGTGCAGGATAGCACCGCTGCGACCGATGACGAGATACAGGGCGGCACAACAGCGACCGGCGGAGAAGCGCAGCACGGCGATACCGCGGCAACAGCAGACAGCGAGATGCCTGCGACCGGCGAAACGCAGACCGACACCGCTACAGAATCTGCGGCAGCAACAGCTCCTCAAATTCCGGCTCTGATGACAGAAGTGACCGACTCCGTTTATGAAGCATACGCGCAGAAATCGGATGCGTTTACCGGTAAGCTGGCGGGACACGACCGTCTGAGCCGTGCAGAAAACGCAGCGCTGGCGGCAGTTCTTTCACAGAAGGAGTACGGTGATAAGACGCTTTGCCTGCAGAACATGGCGAAGTATGACAGCAACGCAAATGAAAGCTTTCTGCTGATGTTTGAGAGCACGCCGTTGACAGCGCGCGGGCGGATTTCCGGCGATCTCTGGTATTATGACGGCGAGTCGGCAAGGCTTCTGGAAAAAGGAATCGTCGTAACCGGACTGCAGCAGGTGACGGGAATTGGGAATCCGTTTGTTATTCTGGAAACGGAAGTCTCCGGCAAAAAACAGGCGGCTGTCTGGACGGTAAAAGATCAAAAGTGCGAAAAGCTTCTGGAGGATGCCGAGACGATCGAAGCAACAAAGGACGGCGTTTGTACGTTTTATCCTGCGGAGAAGACTGTGTACGATCCGCTTGTTTCGGAATGGGACAGTGCAGAAGAAACGGTTCCTGTTTATTATGAAAGAACAGCGGATGGATTTGCAGAGCGTTCGTATCGGGAGCTGACAGCGTCGGAATATTTGGCGTATGTGTCTGCAGAGGATTCGGATGAAGAGGCACAGGCATGGAAGGAAAAGCTGGAAGAGCAGTTCTACACGCAGACGGATGAAAATACAGAATATACCTATTGGTTTTATGCAATTGGGGAGGACAAAATTGCCTATCGCTGCAGGGAAGTCGGGCAGTCGGTCGGACAGGAAGAAGGAATCGATCATGCGGTTGCAAAGTACAGCTGGTGTATCAGCAGCCTAGATCAGGGAAAGCTGACCAAAGCATCGGAGACGATCAGCGGGGATGGATTTTTCTTCCCGTCGAGATCGGAGCAGGAAGAAGCACTGGAGAGCCTGGAGGATATTCCAAACGAATTTACGAAAAACCGGTTGAATAAAGTGCAGAAAACAGCCCGCGCGACGGTCGGTCAGGCGGTTGCACAGATTCTGGAGGTACAGGAGTACCCGGATGATGCGCTGTGTTTTGCAGAGACGGCGGATTACGATGGGAACGGCAAAAAAGAAACGTTTGCGGCGATCGGCAGGTACGACGGAGCCTTCGGCGCGCCGGTATGCGACCTGTGGTTTGTCGGCGCGGACGGCGCAGTTTTGGAAGAAGAGAATTTTGCCTTTAAGGAGCTGGAAAAGCTGGGAAGCGCCTTTGTGCTGTATCGTGGCTACGAAGTGTCCGGCGTCAGCGACATGCTGTTTGGCGTGCAGGAGCAAGGAGCAGTGCGCCTGTTAAAACAGATGGGGCACTTTGAGCTGGACGATGACGGCGATCTGATGGCATGGACTGCCGGGACAGAAGCCGCGCCGGGATATTATGACATCAGCCTGCGCACACTGACAGAGTATCGATTAGAAGAAATCCGTGAAAAAGAGCTGTTGCAGTATAAAAACGGCAAGGCAGTGTTAAAGAGTATCCTGCGGCAGGTTGGATCAGATTCCGGGAAAATACAGATTTTATCCGGGGAAAACAATAGGATTCATGTCAACCTTTCGGACGCGGAAGGAAGCTGGTACGAGACATGGAAAGTGGAAAACGACAGACTTGTACTGACAGACAGCGGAGAAGGCAGTGTAAAAGAGGTTCATGAAAGCGGTGATGTGTCCGGACAAAACGCAGTCAGTCAAAACAGCGCTGTATCTGACCGGGAAGCAGACAGCATCAGTGAAAACAATGCGGCAGCATCCGACCGGACAGGCAGCATCGACACGAGGTCTGTGACAAAGAGCGGGCAAAAGTCAGAAAACGGGGCAGAAAGCCCTGCCTTTGACTTCTCTGCGCCCGATGGGACAGCAAAGGAAACTCAGACAGAACAAGAATAGGAAATTACAAAAATATGGCATTTGCACATTTGCACGTCCATACAGAGTACAGCCTGCTGGACGGTTCCAATAAAATCAAAGAATATGTAAAACGAGTCAAGGAGCTGGGCATGACGGCTGCGGCGATTACCGACCATGGCGCAATGTACGGTGTGATCGATTTTTACCGTGCGGCGCGGGCAGAGGGTATCAATCCGATTTTGGGCTGTGAGGTCTATGTTGCGCCCAATTCCCGTTTTGACCGGGAGATTACCGGCGGGGATGACCGGTATTACCATCTGGTGCTTCTGGCGGAAAATAATACTGGTTACGCGAATCTGAGCAAAATCGTCAGCCGCGGTTTTACGGAGGGGTACTATTACAAGCCGCGTGTCGATATGGAGGTTCTGGAGGAATTTCACGAGGGAATTATCGCGCTGTCTGCGTGCCTGGCAGGTGAAGTGCCGCGCTATATCCAGAAAGGACTGCCGGAGGAAGCAAAAAAATGCGCATTAAAGTATCAGTCGATTTTTGGGAAGGATAATTATTTTCTGGAACTGCAGGATCATGGGATTCCGGAGCAGCAGACCGTAAACATGGCGCTTTTACAGATGTCGCGAGAACTGGACATTCCGTTAGTATGCACGAACGACGTGCACTACACCTATGCGGAGGACGCAAAGCCCCACGATATCCTTCTGTGTATCCAGACCGGCAAAAAGCTTTCCGACGAAAACCGGATGCGTTACGAGGGCGGTCAGTATTTCGTCAAAAGCGAAGAAGAGATGAAGGGACTGTTTCCCTATGCGTGGGAGGCAGTGGAAAATACACAGCGAATTGCAGACCGCTGTCATGTGGAAATCGAGTTTGGTAAGACGAAGCTGCCGCATTTTGATGTGCCGGAGGGCTATGATTCCTGGGGATATTTGAACAAGCTGTGCACTGACGGCATGAAAGAGCGCTATCCGGAGGACGACGGGACGCTGCAGAAGCGTCTGGAATACGAGCTGGGTATTATCAAGCGCATGGGATATGTGGACTATTTCCTGATCGTGTGGGATTTTATCAACTATGCCAGAGAAAACGGTATTCCGGTAGGACCTGGACGTGGAAGCGCAGCTGGAAGCATCGTTTCCTACTGCCTGCATATCACGAATATTGATCCGATCCGTTATAGCCTGCTGTTTGAGCGTTTCCTGAACCCGGAACGCGTTTCCATGCCGGATATCGATATCGACTTCTGTTATGAACGCAGACAGGAGGTCATCGATTATGTCGGACGCAAATATGGAAAAGAAAAGGTTGTGCAGATTGTCACATTCGGTACGCTGGCGGCAAAGGGTGTCATCCGCGACGTCGGGCGTGTCATGGATCTGCCGTATTCCTTTGTGGATTCGATTGCAAAAATGATTCCGAACGAGCTGAACATGACGATTGATAAGGCACTGTCAATGAACGCAGAGCTGCGCAAGCTCTACGAGAGCGATGAACAGGTGCACGTGCTGATTGATATGAGTAAACGGCTGGAGGGATTGCCGCGCCACACCTCGATGCACGCAGCAGGGGTTGTGATCTGTCCGGAGGCGGCAGATCATTTTGTACCGCTTTCACGGGGGTCGGATGGTTCGATCACAACGCAGTTTACGATGACGACGCTGGAAGAGCTCGGACTTTTAAAAATGGACTTTCTGGGGCTTCGAACCCTGACAGTAATCGACCACGCGGTCAAGATGATTGAGCATGACACCGGTGTGAAGCTCGATATGGAGCATCTGGATTATAACGATAAAAAAGTGCTGGATTCGCTCTGCACCGGCAGGACGGATGGCGTGTTCCAGCTGGAAAGCGGCGGGATGAAAAGCTTCATGAAGGAGCTAAAGCCCCAGAACCTGGAGGATATTATCGCGGGTATTTCCCTGTACCGTCCCGGGCCGATGGACTTTATTCCAAAATATATTAAAGGAAAAAACAATCATGACGAAATCACCTATTCCTGTCCGGAGCTGGAACCGATCCTGTCTCCGACCTACGGCTGTATCGTGTATCAGGAGCAGGTTATGCAGATTGTGCGCGACCTTGGCGGCTACACGATGGGACGAAGCGACCTGGTTCGTCGTGCGATGAGCAAGAAAAAGCAGTCTGTCATGGAAAAAGAACGGGCGAATTTCGTTTACGGCAATCCCGAAGAGGGCGTGCCCGGCTGTGTGGCCCGGGGCATTCCGGAAAAGGTCGGTCTGGAAATTTACGCGGAAATGATGGATTTTGCAAAATACGCGTTCAACAAGTCCCACGCTGCATGCTACGCGGTTGTCGCTTACCAGACGGCTTACCTGAAATATTATTATCCGGTGGAATTTATGGCGTCCCTAATGACTTCTGTAATCGATAACCCCGGAAAAGTGGCGGAATACATTCTGGTCTGCCGCCAGATGGGAATCGCGATTCTGCCGCCGGATATCAACGAGGGAGAGCCGGGATTTTCGGTATCGGGAAAATCAATCCGGTACGGACTGACTGCGATCAAGGGTGTAGGACATCCGGTTGCGGACGCGGTGATCGCAGAGCGGAAGCAGCGGGGCGTGTTCAAAAACCTGCAGGATTTTCTATCCAGAATGTCCGATACGGAAGTCAATAAGCGCAACGTGGAAAACTTTATCAAAGCGGGTGCATTCGACAGCCTTGAGGGAACACGCAAGCAGTTTATGAGCGTATTTGTGCAGCTGATGGATCAGAATCAGCAGAATCGGAAAAATAATATGGCGGGACAGCTTTCCTTATTCGATCTGGTGGACGAGTCGGAAAAGAAAAACTATGAAATCCGCTTCCCGGATGTCGGGGAATATTCGAAGGAAATTCTTCTGACCTTTGAAAAAGAAGTGCTCGGTGTGTATGTCAGCGGGCATCCGCTGCAGGAATACGAGCAGCTCTGGCGCAGGAATATTTCTAATACAACGGCAGATTTTATGCTGGATGAGGAGACAAACAGCGTCCATATTCAGGACGGAGCAAAGGCGGTCATCGGCGGAATTATTGAGGAAAAGAAGATCAAATATACCAAAAACGATAAGGTGATGGCGTTTTTACAGGTGGAGGATCTGGTTGGAACGATTGAAGTTATCGTTTTCCCGAAAACCTATGAGCAGTACGGCAGCAAGCTGATGGAGGATGAAAAGGTTCTCCTGCGGGGGCGCGTTTCCGCAGAGGAGGACAAAGACGCGAAGCTGATCTGTGAATCCGTGCAGACGTTTGACGAAATCCCCAAAAAGCTCTGGATTAAATTTCCGACGATGGAAGCCTATCAGCAGCAGGAAAAAAAGCTGCTTTCGGCAATCGCAGCTTCCGATGGCAAGGATACCGTGGTGATTTATGTGGAAAATCCGCGCGCGATGAAGCAGCTTGGGGCGAATCAGACCGTTCATGGGGACGAGGCACTTTTAAAGCAGCTGGAAGAGCTGTTTGGAGAAGAAAACGTAAAGCTGATGTAAGTTTCACAAAACCATTGAAAAGAAAGCCCGTTTCGATTAAAATAAAAAATGGTTTTACGGATTTTGAAATCTTAAGATTGAAGTCCAGCCCGCAGCGGCAGACAGGAGGAACAATGGCAGCTAAGATAAAGACAATTGGAGTTCTTACAAGCGGCGGAGATGCGCCGGGTATGAATGCGGCAATCCGTGCGGTTGTTCGGAAAGCGATTTGCAACGGCGTCAAAGTAAAAGGCATTAAAAAAGGCTATCAGGGTCTGTTAAATGAAGAAATCATAGATATGGATGCCCGCAGCGTTTCGGATACCATCCAGAAGGGCGGTACGATTCTGGGAACCGCACGTTGTCTGGAATTTAAGACCGAAGCCGGACAGAAAAAGGGCGCGGAGATCTGCCGCAGACACGGCATCGACGGTCTGGTTGTTATTGGCGGCGACGGCTCTTACAGAGGTGCGCAGGCGATGTCCAGACTTGGGATCAATACGATCGGTCTGCCGGGCACGATCGATCTGGATATTGCATGTACCGAATATACGATCGGTTTCGACACGGCAGTCAATACCGCGATGCAGGCAATCGATAAGGTAAGGGATACTTCATCTTCACATGAACGCTGCAGTATTATCGAAGTAATGGGTAGAAATGCCGGTTATATCGCACTGTGGTGCGGCGTCGGTACCGGCGCGGAGGATATCCTTCTTCCTGAAAAGTACGACTATGACGAGCAGCAGCTGATTAACAATATTATCAACAACCGGAAAAAGGGCAAAACCCACCATCTGATCATCAATGCAGAAGGTATCGGTCATTCTACTTCCATGGCGAAGAGAATTGAAGCAGCAACGGGTGTGGAAACCAGAGCAACCATCCTGGGGTACATGCAGCGAGGCGGCAGCCCGACCTGTCTGGATCGTTATTATGCTTCTATCATGGGCGCTTATGCGGCAGACATCCTCTGCGCAGGCAGCTCGAACCGTGTTGTGGCTTACAAACACGGCGAATTTGTAGACTATGATATTGAGGAAGCACTTGCGATGCAGAAAGAAATTCCCGAATATCATTATCAGGTCAGCAAAGCGCTGGCCACCTGACGATACAGGACGCAAAGGGGCGGCTGCACACGAAATGTGTGTGGCCGTTGTGCGTTTTCATAAAGATCAACGGAGGAACCTGCATGATTACTGCAGCATCCAACAGCCGGATCAAAAGGCTGGTACAATTGAATCAAAAGTCAAAGCTGCGCAGAACGGAGGACGTTTTTCTGGCAGAGGGTGTGAAGATGTTTCTGGAAGCACCGAGAGAGCAGCTGCAGGAGGTCTATGTTTCGGAATCCTTTCTGGAAAAGTGCAGCTGCAGGGAGCATCTGGAAGAGGTTGGCTACGAAGTCGTTTCCGACAGCGTTTTTTCTAAAATATCGGACACCTGCACGCCACAGGGCGTTTTATGCGTGCTGAAACAGTTTCACTATAATATAGAAGAAATGCTGCGGGACAAAGCACCGCTGTTTCTGCTTCTGGAAAATATACAGGACCCAGGCAACCTCGGCACGATGCTGCGAACCGGTGAGGGCGCAGGCGTTTCCGGGATTATCATGAGCCGGGATACAGTCGATTTGTACAACCCGAAGGTTATCCGTTCAACGATGGGCAGCATCTACCGCGTTCCGTTTTATTATGCGGACGATTTTGCGGCGGCGGTTCATCAGGTACAGCGGGCGGGTGTCAGCGTATACGCGGCGCATCTGCGCGGGAAAAATTCCTATGCTTGTCAGGATTACACAAAGGGGACGGCATTTCTGATCGGTAACGAGGGCAACGGCCTGCGGGAAGAGACTGCAGAGCTTGCGGACTGTTACATCCGGATTCCGATGGAGGGCAAAGTCGAGTCGCTAAATGCAGCGGTGGCGTCTTCGATTCTGATGTATGAAGCGCATCGGCAGAGGGCGATTTGAAAGAAGGTCGAAGATTGAAAAATAATATTTTTCAATCACGAGATTTGTGTCTGCGCGCACTTGACACAAACTCGACATGCGCAAAAGCGTGCGCAGAAATGAGAGGCACAGATGAAAATCGGTTTTATCGGACTTGGAAATATGGCGCAGGCAATGATTGGAGGAGTTTTGAGAAATCACCTGGCTGTGCCGGAGGAAATTTACGGTTCTGCAAAAACGGCGGAGACGGAAAGCAAAGTGCATGAAATGTTTGGCATCACGGTGACAGGCGATAACCTGGAAACCGCGCGGCAGGCAGAGCTTTTGATTCTTGCCGTAAAGCCGCAGTTTCTGGAGAAAGTGATCGGACAGATCAGCGACATTGACCTGACCGGTAAGACGATTCTGAGCATTGCGGCAGGCAAAAGCCTTGCGTGGCTGGAAGAGCAGTTCTGCGCGCCGCTTCCGTTTGTGCGTGCGATGCCCAATACGCCGGCACTGGTCGGGGAAGGCTGTACCGGAGTCTGCTATGGCAGCAGGGTAACTCCTGAGATGAAAGAAAAAACGGCGGCGGTCCTGGACAGTTTCGGCAAGACGGTTGAGCTTCCGGAACGTCTGATGGATGTGCTGACCGGCGTTAGTGGCTGTGCGCCTGCCTGGATTTTTATGCTGATCGAGGCGATGGCGGACGGTGCAGTTGCGGAAGGCATGCCGCGCAGCCAGGCATATGAATGCGCTGCACAGGCTGTGCTCGGCAGCGCGAAGCTGATGCTTGAGACCGGAAAGCATCCGGGAGAGTTAAAGGATATGGTCTGCTCCCCGGCAGGCTCCACGATTCAGGCGGTACGCGTTTTAGAGGAAAAAGGCTTCCGCGGCGCAGTGACCGATGCGGTCATCACTGCGGTGGAGAAGTCCAGAAGCCTGTAAAATAGTTTGTTACAAAAATGTTAAAAACAGGAATAAAGGAAGATCTGATGGAAAAAATAATCCCGTCAGGTCTTCTTTTTTTGATATAAAATCGAAAAAACCGCAGAAAATGGCTGTCCTTTTTATGAAAAGAGAATTTACTATGTTAAAGCGGCATTTGTTGAAAACTTTGAAAAATAGTAAGAAAAAGGCGATGATTTCGGAGGTTTGTTGTAAAAATATCACAATAGAAGAAAAACCTTTGTGGGGAACTAACGGAAATTTGTGGTTCCGGGTGAACGACTTGACATTTGATTGTAATATTGCTATCATATCATGCGTAACAATTGTTAATAAGTTTGTAACAATTGAAACAGCTCTGTAACAAGGAGCGTCCCACAAAAGCTCCTGAATTTCACCGGCAGAATGGCTGGGGAAGCAGAGTAAGATTTATGGAGGTAAGAATGAACGGAAAAGGCAGAAAGTTGTTTCGTAGTGCAGTCGGCATTTTAACATCTGTTATGATGATGGGTGCATATACGACAACCGCTATGGCAAGTGGTATCGGTGTCATTGATGCGAAAGACATGCTGGACATTCATGCAGAAGCAAATACAGCGTCTGCGGTGATTGGTCAGGTCATGGAGGACGGTCATGTGGCGATCCTTGCAAAGTACAACGACTGGGTGCAGATCCAGGCGGGAGAAATTGCAGGATGGGTACCGGCTGAAAATCTGGTCGAGACAGAGATTTCCAACGAAGAGGCTGTTGCAGCCAATGAGCAGGTGATCGCTGAACGGACAGGAGCAACAGCATCCGAAGATGAATTCTTTGCAGAGGAAGAAGTACAGCAGGATGAAACAGCAGCTTTACAGGCAGAGGCGAGTGAAGCAGCACAGAATGAGATAGAAGAAGTACAGACAGCCGAGGAAGCAGCACGGCTCGAAGCGGAAGCGCAGGCAAAGGCAGCAGCCGAGGAAGCAGCGCAGCTTGAAGCGGAGGCGCAGGCAAAGGCAGCAGCCGAGGAAGCAGCGCGGCTCGAAGCGGAGGTGCAGGCAAAGGCAGCAGCCGAGAAAGCAGCGCGGCTCGAAGCGGAGGCGCAGGCAAAGGCAGCAGCCGAGGAAGCAGCACGCATCGCAGCCGAAGCCCAGCAGGCAGCTTTGGCTGCCCAGGCGGCGCAGACCGCAGCGATATCCGCAGAGGAATTAAAACTGCTTGCAAATATTATTTACTGTGAAGCAGGCAGTGAATCCTACGTTGGTAAGGTTGCGGTAGGCAATGTCATCATGAACCGCGTCAAGAGTGCATCGCAGCCCAATACGATCACCGAGGTTGTTTACGCAAAAGGACAGTTTTCCCCTGTTAGAAACGGTTCGCTGCAGAGGGCACTGAGCAGTGACAAGGCAGATGCAGCCTGCTATCAGGCAGCAATCGAAGCATTAGCCGGTGCACAGCCGGTCGGCGGCAAGCTGTTTTTCAGAAGAAATAACGGTCGTTCCGGACAGGTAATCGGACATCACGTTTTTTACTAAAACAGTATCATAGCCGGGGCATTTGTCCCAACAGCATTGTAAGGGAATCGTCAGAAGATGATAAGAATCCATTGTTTCTGACAGAAAAAGAGCGAAAAAAGGCATGTGGAAAAGGATTGTTTTTCACACGCCTTTTTTGTATTCATGACAATAGAATCCTCGCAGGGCGCACACTTGACAGTAATTGACGGATTTGATATGATGACGCTAATCATGTAATATAATTGTAACATTTGATGAGCCGATTTTGGGAGCGCCAAAGGCGCGGAAAATCAATGGAGGCTCAGCTATCGTTACTGTCTGCGGATATGAGGGGATAGAAAGGATCATCGATTTATGGGCTGGAGCAGAAAATGTGAGAAAAGGGGGAAGCACTGGCTGCGGGCTGCAGCGCTGGGAGTCGTCTTTTTGTGGACGGCCGGAAGCAGTCTGCAGGCAGAGGCAGAATCGAGCAAAAGCGCGCACTGGCACAAGGGCGTTGGCGTGGAGGCGTGGCTGACAGGAGCGGATAAGGAACAGGTCAGTCCGAACGCAGCATTCCAAAATGATGCGGCAGATGCAGCGACCGGCGCAGTCGGCGGGCAGGAAACGGATGTAGCGTCCGACAGTGCGGACAGCAAAACCAAGGCTTCGTCCGGCGATGGAACGAAAATGGACGACCTGACCGGAACGATCGTGATGACGAGCGTCCAGAATGTATTGAATGTCAGGACGGAACCGGACAGCGAGGCAGAGCTTGCAGGGTATTTGTATGCAGACTGTGGCGGTACAGTGCTGGAACAAAGGGATGGATGGACAAAGCTTGAGTCCGGCGAACTGACCGGCTGGGCGAATAACGATTATCTGCTGTTTGGGGAAGAAGCGCGGAAAGAGGCAAAAGACGCGGGACGGATTGTGGCAACGACCAAAACAGGCGCTTTGAGAATCCGGAAAGAACCTTCAGGAGATGCTGCGATTTATGATCTGCTGGAAGAAGGTGCAAAGTATGAGGTCGTGGATGAAGAGCAGATCCGTTTCAGCGAGGATCAGGAAATCACGGCGGACTGGGTTGCGGTCAATTACGGCGGAAAGACCGGATATGTGTCTTCGGAATATGTCCAGGTTGATTTTGAAATCGATTACGGAGAGACGGTTGAGCAGGTAAAAGCGCGCGAGGAAGCGGAAACGGCGAGACTGCAGGCAGAAAAAGAAGCTGCCGCACAGAAACAGAAGAAGGAAAAGGCAGCGCAGGCGGAAAAGGAAGCGAACAAGGCTGCTGCACTGGCTGCGGACGACAGCGTGCTTTTGGCGGCGCTCATTCAGTGTGAAGCGGGAGAAGAGCCCTACGAAGGACAGGTGGCTGTCGGCGCAGTCGTGATGAATCGGGTCAGAAGCGGCGCTTATCCGAATACGGTCAAGGGAGTTATCTATGCTTCGGGACAGTTTACACCGGCGGGAAGCGGACAGGTTGGACGCGTTGTCGCAAGTGGAAAGATCAAGGCAAGCTGCCTGCAGGCGGCACAGGAAGCGATGGCGGGAAGCACCCCGGTTGGAATAGCGACGCATTTTAGGCGGGCAGGAAGCAGGGAAGGTATTGTGATCGGACATCATGTATTTTGGTAGACGGGGCATGATTTTTGTAGTATGATAGTCATAAGTCACAGGAAAGGAGGAGTTACATGACGGAAGTATTTGCCTGGCTGGCTCTGTTGATTTTACTTGTGCTGATTGAGCTTGCGACGATGGGGCTGACGACAATCTGGTTTGCAGCCGGGGCTCTTGTTGCGACGATTGCAGCTGCCTGTGGTGCGCCGGTTCTGGTGCAGGTCATCCTGTTTTTGGTAGTGTCCGTGCTGATGCTTGTTTTTACAAGACCGGTTGCCATGCGCTATTTCAATGTTGGAAGGGCGAAGACCAATGTGGACAGCATGCTTGGGGAACGCGGTATCGTGACCGGCAGGATTGATAACCTGCACAGCTGCGGACAGGTTACGCTCAAAGGCATGGAGTGGTCAGCAAGATCTCAGGAAACTGAGGGGACGATTGAAGAGGGTACCGTCGTCATTGTAAAAAAGATCGACGGCGTGAAGCTGATCGTTGTTCCGGACGAGATCGAAACAGAAGAACCTGTAACAAACAGCAGAGAGACTGCTGACAACATGCGGTAAGACCGCGGAAATGAGGGTAATTATGATAGGTGGATTGGTAATACTCATTATTTTAATTCTTGCAATTGCAATTGTAGCGTCCTGCATCAAGATCGTACCGCAGGCGCAGGCTTATGTCGTAGAACGTCTCGGCGCATACCAGGATACCTGGAGCGTTGGTCTTCACTTTAAAGTGCCGATTGTCGATAAAGTTGCAAAGCGCGTACTGTTAAAGGAACAGGTAGCGGATTTCCCGCCTCAGCCCGTTATCACAAAGGATAACGTTACGATGCGGATCGATACCGTTGTCTTTTTCCAGATCACAGATCCCAAGCTGTTTACCTACGGAGTTGAAAATCCGATCATGGCGATTGAAAACCTGACCGCGACAACCCTGCGTAACATCATCGGAGACCTGGAACTGGATCAGACCCTGACCTCCCGTGAAACGATCAATGCCAAGATGCGTGCATCCCTGGATATCGCAACCGATCCCTGGGGCATCAAGGTAAACCGTGTCGAATTAAAGAACATCATTCCTCCCGCAGCAATTCAGGATGCGATGGAGAAGCAGATGAAGGCAGAGCGTGAACGCCGTGAAGCGATCCTGCGTGCCGAAGGTGAAAAGAAATCTACCATCCTGGTAGCAGAAGGTAAAAAGGAATCCGCAATTCTGGAAGCAGAGGCAGAAAAGCAGTCTGCAATCCTGCGCGCAGAAGCAGAGAAAGAAAAGATGATCCGTGAGGCAGAAGGTGAAGCGGAAGCAATCCTGAAAGTCCAGCAGGCGACTGCAAACGGTCTGCGTTTCATCAAGGATGCAGGAGCGGATGATTCTGTACTTCGTTTAAAGAGTCTGGAGGCTCTGGAAAAGGTTGCGGACGGCAAGTCTACAAAGATCATCATTCCGTCCGAAATTCAGAACATGGCGGGACTGCTGACCAGTGCGAAGGAGCTTTTAAGCGACAAATAAGCTCACACGTACCATCTTCGATGCTATCCGCTGCCTGACAGCGTATTTCATCTTTACAAAAAAGGACCGTACATTCTATAATGGATGTACGGTTTTTTATTTTATGATGCCAGGGTCAAAAGGTCTAAGCCCACATGAGC
>ULRL01037703.1_pt1 | contig 13330 bp, 26 predicted proteins | sample 1955391 | NCBI WGS metagenome assembly ULRL01 (sample SAMEA4835681, study PRJEB28245) | human gut metagenome | biome: gut microbiome; material: fecal sample | place: Denmark | collected 2008
AAGAAACAATTTCATGATTAAATAAATCCTTTACACTATATAGATTATTTAACTCATTTTTATTTGTACCATCAATATCATAATATGCATTTGCATAAGCTAAGATATTATGAGAAATTCCATCAACATAGATTGTAAAACTCCAATGAGTATAATCATCATTTTTCTTTTCCATTAAATCATATAAATCTTTTATAACCATGGTTATTCCTCACTTTCTTAAATTTTCAAAATGTTTTTTCTCTACTACACTTTTTATCATACTTCGAAATCCTTCACATTCAATATTTGTAATGTATTCGTCTCCGTTTAACATTGCGGTCTGATAATCAGAATTTGTAAGGAATACATCTCAGAAAGCTTTTACTTCTCTTGCTCGCTGATACACTTTTAAGTAATCTCGCTTAGTCCAACCCTGATCAAAGTTTCCTAATCCAAGTACTGAATCATAACACAACATACCTATAAATCTGTATCTTTTATTGACCAGAAATTCATCTTTCTTAGCTGCCTCTATTGTATCCCAAGCCATCTGTGTATTCTTACCTAGCTCATCATCAACAGTGACTAATTGATCTTTACTGACATTATTAAGTACAAAACAATCATTTACTTTATCGTACGCCATAAACATATCTTGCGGAAATCCTTTGCCCTGTATCCAACCTTCTCTACTCCTTAAAACGTCTATGGCTTCATCTAAACTAAAATCATACCGCAGCATTCTATCCGCCTTTCTGAAATTTGATAACTACTAAACCAACATCATTTGATGTTGGTTTATTCGTGAAAGCTATATTCTTTTAAGTATTCGTCCTCAATCTCTCCTTTGCTATACTGATCCTAACTAAATGCTTTCACAGACTTCCCAGCAAGTCAGTAATCCTGGCAGCACGTATCCCAAGTCTAATGGTATAAATTCTTCGAATTCTTCTAGTTCTATCATCTCTTCGTCTGTTGGTACTATTGCACCCATTATTTCCAGAACATCATCTGGCGATCCACCTGACTCTAAAATCCTATGTAATGTTGATTCAAGTGCTGTCGAAATATCATCGGATCCTTTCTGGGCTATTGCTGTCCTGCTTATGTACTCATTTGTAAGATTGTATGTCACTAAACATTCATTGCCATTTACTAGATGTGAAATATTCATCCCATCCACCTCCGCTAACTTGTTCTCATTCCACTTTACGGTTTTTTATAAATACTCTGTATTTATGTCATGGCTTTAGATATTTTTCGTCAATTATTATTTTTATTAATTATCCTGAAAATAATTTGATTCCCACATTAAAAAATAGGGTTCCGTTTCCAGAACCCTATTTTGAAAAACTGGCACACCCTATGACACAAGGAAGTGTTGCCACACAAGACTTTTGTTATAGATATCAATCATTTAACATACACACTTACTCACCTGTTAATCTGTCAGCCTCTTACTGTTGAATTACCAGGTCATACCTACTTTTTGTCAAGTCTAACAAACGCCTTGCTTTCACAATCGTGTTTTTCTAACTACCCCCACATTAAAAATAGGGTGCCATTTTTCTAGCACCCTATTTTCTACTCTACATTATTTATAAAATCTTTATATTTTACAACTAAACTTTCCAGTTTATTAATCCGATATCTTACTCAACAGAGCGCCTGAGTGCCACCACACACTCAGGCACATACAAAGGAGAAGTTCGAATGAAACAAACAATAGTCAAACACATCACCCAAATACAACGTGAAGCTATGCTGCGTATCATAAATAGTCCGATTTATCAAGAACGTACTCCCGATAAACCAGTCACTCTAGTCATCGCTGAATTACTAGATTTTGATCTATTAATGGAATTTGCAGGAAGTTACTCTCTCTTAAGAAACTATGCAGGTCCACAACAAACTGGTCGAAAGCTCGCTACTGGACTTATTGAAGCTTTTGCTTGGATAGGTATTAGTGTGCCAATCGGATATAATCAGAAGCCAAGTCGTATCAAGCATCTTGAAAAACTTTTTCATACTGGAACTTGTTACCACGAAACTGATTACTATACCAAAAAACTCTGTGAAGTCGAACAATTTCTAATAAACTGCAGAATTGCTTTCCCTAACCAAAGTACACCGAACAGTGTAACGAACAGATATCTCGACTTCTGTACTTACCTACACCACTTACAAACTATGCTTACTTATCCAAGTTACGATGCACGTTCAAAAGAGCGTATGTCAATGCGTTGCTTAATTATGCGTAACCTTTAACTCCTTCTTTGTATTTCATTATAACTATGTTATTTTTTTATTCATGTTTTCAAGTTTTTGGAAAAGTTTTACACATTAAAAAATGGGGCTATTACACTGAAGTGTAATAGCCCCCCATACCATGGCTCTATCAGATTTCAAACTAAACTTTGTTACCTAGAAAGCATTCAACGCCTTTGTTCTCTCAGTACGTTGTTCACTGATTTGTACATTTTTACTAAACTCTCTTCTGTACTTCAACCCTTTGTATTTCCCATTCCCTGTGTGACACACTGGCAAGATCAACAACATTCACACCGTAATACAAATTATTATCATTCATAAGCATATGATCATGTTCTGTAACATCAATATCTATTAGACAATCAGACACTGCGTGCTCTAAAGCATTGTCAACCAACTCGGAAACTGTTGACGCTAATGTGGTTTTAAATTCATCAGCCATGTCAAATCTATAGAGAAAAATTTTCACTTCACTTAATATATCTGACGGGGCATCCTCATTATTACTAGTCACCTTTACAATTTTTCTGAAATGCTTATTGTTGATAGAGAAAAAGAATTTTTTATTGAACTGTTCGACGGATAATAACTTATCATCCATCATATCTGCCAAAACAGAATCATTTATTCCACGGGTATTTACATTTGTTTTACAATTCCGCACACGAAAATGAACTACGTGTCCGTAATCATTAAATAATGAATATATCATGCATTCTAATAAAATATACACCAGCTTGTCATTTGGTATGAACTCTGGAATAACAATATACAAATCATTACTCCCACCTACTCTGCCAACCGTTAATACATGTCTAATATCGGTTAACATATTTCTCAATTCAACAGAACCAAACTCTTTTGATGTACAAATAGCTGCTAAAGATTTCCGATCATCCATCATACATCTTTGCATCCATTTTCTCTTTTTATCATAATTTTGTATAATGAAATTCTTTAAATCCATTCTTCTGGCTCCTTTACGAAAAATGGTTGCTTGTATTTTCTTTCATTATATGTCAAATATATCCATTTCTCAACAACTTTTCTTACGCATATTATGCGGCTTTAAACTAAAAAAATAAGAAGTGTCTTACTGCACCACATTATTCTTCGTCAAACTCATCTTCATCTCAGTCTTGATACTGTTGAATGCTTCCTTTTGCCTTAACGATACAAGGCTTAAGATCTCCCTGAACTTCACTGATTTTTGAAACCGTAATAGTGAACATCCAATCATCCACAAAATCATAATGAAGTGCAAATTTCTGTCCTTTGCAAAGCCCGACCTCATCCAGTGTAATATCTGCAGAAGGTTCGTCTCCCTCCGGATCTGACTGATAAGCATATTCGCTGTACATACGGTTATCCATACAAAATTCATACATATGCTCATCTATAAAATCAAATGATTCCAGGATAATCTGGCACAATTGATTTAATGCACTGTTACCGCAGATTTCAATATTTCGGTAAACATCACGTCCGTTGCCTGCAGGATATATCTTCATCGTATACTGGTTACTCATCATCCACCTCATTTCCAGATAAAATCTCATTACTTCCTCAAAAGAACGTTCGCTTCTGGCAAATGCTTCCATTAATTCCTTCACAGCATTCTCCAGTTTAAATGAATTACATGGTTTAAGTGTTTTGTCTACTAACTAATCAGCTAACTCTTTGTAATTTTTATCCATTGTATTTTTCCTCTCCTTTGTATTTCATTATAACTATGTCACTTGTCGAGTATGGTTTCAAGTTTTTAGAAAGTTGTATTACATATCAAAAATAGGGTAGCATTTTATCTGCTACCCTATTTTTGATATTATACCTTATTTTTAACTCAAACTACAATCAAGATTCCTATCATCTACCAACTGCCAAATAGTACCTAACGTAACATAGTTTTCTGGCGTAACGTCACTTGTACACTTCTCATCAACAAAAGAACCTTCATAGTAAAGATATTTTATCAATTCTGTTGTCCCCACCTATTCTACAGTGTCCAGATCTTCGAATTCATCATAATACATATCCCATACAGGGTCATATGGGCGTACTTTTTCAGAATCTTTTTGTATATCTGCAAGCTGAATAATATTGCTTCTGTTCTCATCATCCTTCAAACCTGCCCTGGAATTAAGCCATGAAATCTCCCGATGTAACAAATCACTTAGTTTCCATGATGCCAATGCTCCATATTCAAGTAATACATTATTTACAATATATTTAATATCATCAGAAATATTCTTTGTTTCGACAAGAAATTCGCCTTGCTCATAATCTTGTCTTACTTCTCTTGATACAGGACCATATTTCCATCCTTCAAAATCACCCTCAAAAGCTGGTTTTCCTAAAATTGCAAATGATTCTCTTTGAGTAAAATAAAGGAGTTTATGGAGTTTCATTTCGTCCAGAGTCTCATGTGTCATTTCTTTATATTTTGCAACAATATAAGCAGCCACATCAATAATTTTATCCATACAGACTCTCCTTTCATAGCTTCTGGGACAGAGTGTCTTATAAACTCCCAGATTCGAGTCTCATAATTATCTATTTTTTCTAGATCATCAAGCATGTGTTCAACTTCTTCTACATCTTTTCTTGATACCTCCTCCTAGAACTCATTCTCTGCATAATCATTCTTCCCTGAATCTAGGCCTACTTCCTGAATATCTTAATTTTTTGATAACATTGTAGTTTTCAAACAAAACTAGAACATACTACACATTAAAAAAATAATGTGCCAGTTTTATCTGGCACCTTTCCCGATAGACTCCTATGTTTGCTGCTGTAATATTGACTGCACCTCTACGTTATCTTTAAATCCACTTAGTTAAATATCATCTTCTGTCCCACGTATTTCTGCAATCGCATATTAACATCTTTCGTATAATGTCCTATGACAGGATCTGAATCAATTACAACACTCTGAATAACATTTCCATCATCAAATCGTATACTCCCAACTGTTGTACCAAAGACTCTAATTACAAGACATTTCATTTGCAAACAATAACCATTCGCAAGCACATAATGTCTGAAACCACCAGTGTATCCTGTAATGATTGCAGCATCCAATTCTTCCGTAAGGTTTGAATAGTACTCACACATTGCATCATACTCTGTATTTTCATGCTTATTGATAAATAATACTTCCATACACTCACTCCTTTACATCCGCATAGTACGTATCAAATACAATACTGGCATTCATCAACTTATCTTCCAGATAATTGTCGTAGCACCAACCGTCCCCATCTTCCCAAAAACTGTCCCAAACTTTCTCTAATACATCTCTTGCCTTCTCTTCATCATCTTTATTTACAACAAACACACAATCTATCCAGTCATTTAGTTGTGATTGCACTCTGATCACACTTTCTTTTAATACTTTCACACCAGTGCTCATTCCACCTGCTCCTTCTATAATTTCAAGTCATGAATCACTAATGAATAATCAAGGAAAATCTTTGACCATTCAAAAAAAAATATTCATCACAGATGCGCAACTGTTCATCTCTAGGAAGATTAAGCAATGTATTTCTCATCACATGATACTCATGCACTTCATCTGTACAATCCAATGCAACAGTTGATAAAAAATATCGTAGTTGCTCTTCGCTTAAATCAGCAAAATTAATCTTCCCACCACGAACATCACTCAATAACGATTCTGCATTTATCATATGAAACATTCTACTGTATTAACCTCCCTAACTCCTTTTGATCATCAACATGACTTTGTCTATTACTCTTCTATCAGGCTCTCCGCAAATATCACCGAATTCATCCATGTATGCTCCGGTATGTAAATCTAGATTACCTCTTCCGAAATTTGTATCAAAGTATAATCTACCATTATCATCCTCATAGCATGGGTAATCTACTCCACTTCCTCCGATACCTACATATTTTACTTCCATACTCATATTCCTCAATTAAAGCTTTTAACAGGTGCGCATACTTTACTATCAGTCTCATGCTTTGTGTTATCTGATATGTATTTAATATACTGATCATCTGTTTCCTCAAATTCATTAATGAATTTCAATAACTCTTCAGTAGTCACTGTGCTGAATTCACCACAACTATATCCTGAATCAAATACACTGTCACCACCATCATAATGATCACTAAAACTTCCACATACTGGACAGTATACAAAATCTGCCGTAGTTCCATGAGTTGCTTCCCATCTTCCATCTGAAATTCTAATATACTCTGTCCAGAATCCATAGCATCCGCCATTATTACACTTTTCACTATCATACTCAGAGTAATCCAAAAACTTTACTTCACACATGTTATACTTGTTATGTAGTGTGCAGTTCTATAAATTATAAGAAGAGAGTTTCACACCAACTCTCTTCTTAAGCACTACTTACTTCATCCTTTAACAACATTACCTTTCAAGTCCTAAGACTGCCTCTCCTTCTACGCTCCCTTTCTTGCTTAAATTGTCTTAACTAACTCAGAAATTTTTCTATTACAAAACCGTGTAATCAAGTGATCCAGCTCTCGCCGCAACTTAATCAGATCAGTTTCACATGTGCATTTTTCGATTCTATCGAGAACCTCCTCTATTTCCCTTCTTCGTTCACGCATATTATCCACCAATTATTTCCCCTTTCCACTATCGTATACTTTTATTCCACTTTTCTTCATATTCTTTACTTTTATCAGTATTCATTTCCAGGACTTCAATATCATTTTCCCAGAGAATACCAACAAATCTAATAGACATTTTTAATGGAATTTCCATATCCATCATAGTCTGTAAATGCTGCCACTCATCCCAAGTTAGTAAGCTGTCTACTCCGGATTTTGCAATCTCAAGTAACTGACCTTCTCTGTATTCAAAGAATTCCTCATCTACCAAATGCTTTGCTCCAACTGAAGTCAACCACTTATTTATGACTTTCTGATCTTCACTACTGTACTTCATCACCATCTACCCCACTACTTGTTAAAATCATCATCTACTATATTATCAATTGCAGGTATACCAACAATAATACCATAAATAACTGCTAATAACAGTCCACAAATTCCTGGAAAAATCAACACCCACTTACATGTATCAATACCAATACCAAGTAATACTGCACTTAACATAACAATTAATACAAACACAACAAACTTTTTCATACGCTACCTCGCTTCCTCCGGTATCTAACCATCAATAAACCTATTTATATTATCTTTTGTTATTACATAATTCCAAAACTCATAATTTTCTGACGAACTTGTTTTACTGTCTGCTTCCTGATAAGCTTTTTTTGCTTTCTCAAAATCATCTATCGTTTCAAATATCCCAACTAATCCAAGATTAAGATCACATTCATACCATTTACCAGATATACCCAATACCAGACTAGAATTTGTTTCATTTAGCAGATCTGAAACTTCTACTGTTTCCTGTCCTACGATCTTTTCTAATGCTTTTATCGCCTCATTCAATTCCAATCTACCAACTTGAATACATGACGAATTACGAAGAGCTTCCCGTTTTGCGCTTCGTAATTTTTGCAACGCTTTCTTCTTATCCATATTAACACCTGCCATTAATTAAATAACGGAATACATTTTCCCATCAATTCTGAATTGTAACATCCGTAGTCTCCATTACTATCATCAATAGACGATTCTGCGTGCTTATCACAAAATCCCGCAACGACTTTTTTATCTACATAATTGCCTAAAGCCATCTTATCTTTAGCAATCACATAACCGTGCCACATCTCAGCAGGTTTACCACAAACAACACATCTTTCCGTTTTTAAATATCGCATTTCTTCTCCCTTTCCATATCTTATTCCAGTTTAAAGCTTCTGTAATAGCACTCTTTCGGATCAAAAAACAGAACTTCTTCGGAGTCTTTGTAAAAGATTACTCTATTTCCATCTGTCAGCATACTATCAGCAGTACTTACACGGATTCTCTTATTAGTTGCCTTCTCAAATATCTCTATTCTTCTGTATTCATTCCACACTACCACTTTACCACCTTCTTTCTCGCCAAATGCTGTTAATTTCTTGATTTCATTCCTTGTTATACGATGCGTTTCCCAAAATTCTTTTTCCTGTTCATCATAATATGGAACATTATTAAAATTTTCATCTTTAGTAGATTTTCGTAAATAGAGCACATTGCGTAACTCAAACCACAACATCATAGCATCTCTCTATGCATCGCTATAATCCGTTGTAAGGTGATTAGAAATGAAAATCATAACAAAAATTCAACTCTGCTATGATTTTCATTTATTCTTTATTTAAAATGCAGAAATTCCTTTTAAAGAACCTGTCTTACTATCTTTATTATCCGGACAGTCATAATCCACCTTAATTCCAGTACACTCTTCAAAAATATCTGAATCAAAGTTTGGTATTGATTTAATAATATCCTTATCGCTGTCTGATAAGTTATTCCACCACTCCTGACTGGATTCTGCTTCATCAAGCACTTTCAGGTAACCGCCTGTTGTTTCATGTGTCTGATGCTCTGCCTTTTCTTCATCCGTCATATCTGCTGAAAAAATCCACCTAACAGTACTCTTTGGCATCTGCTTCAGTAAATATCTTGCATTCGAATCCATCCATTCACGATAAGTAATATCTGATGGTTTATCGAACAACATGATTTTCTGTTCAACAGTATTGAAACAACCAGTATTGAAAGATGACTTGTTCCAGTCCCCAGTGTTCCAGTCCCCTGTGTTGCAGTCCCCAGTGTTACAGTTCCCAGTGTTGTAGTTACCGGTGTTGTTGTTCCCGGTGTTGCTGTTCCCAGTGTTGCGGTATCCAGTGTTGTAGTTACCGGTGTTGTTGTTCCCGGTGTTCCAGTTCCCGGTGTTGTTGTTCCCGGTGTTCCAGTCCCCTGTGTTGTAGTCCCCTGTGTTCATACCCCCAGCGTTCATGTTCCCAGCGTTGCAGTCACCGGTGTTGTAGTCCCCTGTGTTTTCGTCTCCTGTGTTTTTGTCCCCTGTGTTTTCGTCTCCTGTGTTTTTGTACCCTGTGTTTTCGTCTCCTGTGTTCAGGTTCCCGTCGTTACAGTCCCCAGTGTTTTTGTTCCCGGTGTTACTATTTTCAGTGTTGTTGTCCTTAATATCCTTAATCTCACTGTTTTTGAACGAAGACCTCTGGTCTTCGTCACTAACGTTTCCATCTTCTGTATTGTTGTTTTCAGTATCCACTTCGTCTCTGAATGGAAACCTATGATCTTCATTCCATATACTCTTATTATTTTCCATTTCTTATTCCTCCTGTATTTTCATTCAATTTAAACTACCACCTTTACTATCAGTACTCTACTTCGGCATTATTCTACAGGCTATTTAAACCTACAATAAATGCTGTAATAATTAATGTTAATTCCTGTACGACAAAAGTGCTTTGTCGACACCTACCCGTACTCAAGTGCCACTACTGCAACCAACGCCATAACAATTCTACCAATCAACTTGGATTTTTCCCTTTTATAATTAAGTTCATTTACTCAATTGCATATTTTGGACCCTCCTTTGCTTATTTATTACATTTTTATAGCAACCAAACAGTAGCTGTTAGGTTCTAAATTTTATGATATGACTTTATGCTATCCCTAAACTCTTTGATATTCCTTTAAAAAAATCCCGTTTTGATCACCTATTTACATAACTGTCTGTACCACTAACAGAATCTAAGCTCAAACAACTAATGAACCGATATTTTTGACTTGTTAAATTTGTATCTGCAAATAGATCGATTATTGTGTTCCACACCTCTATCGTCTTTTTACACAATTCATCATCCATGAAATCTGTCCTAAATCCTACATTATCTAGTACAAAGTAATTATTTGCTCTGCCGTATGACAAAAAATGTATTCTTGTCAAAATTGTTACCTTGCATCCAACCATCTTCATGTAATATTACATCCACTGCTTCTTGTAAACTAAAATCGTACTGCATCGTTTATCCTATCTTCCTATCTGAAATATCTCCCTATTGAGAAATCTTGGCATTTTTACAGCATTCCAACTAACAAAAGTGGGTTGCCTTTTATGACAACCCACTATCCAGCTTATTAAAAACCACTGGCACGTTTTACACTTTGCTGCTTTCTGTATACATCAATATATTGCTTTTTTGACCATCCATCCTCAAAATTACCTACACCTACTACGGAATCATAGCACAGCACGCCTATAAATCTGTACTTCTGCCCAACTAAGTATTTATCGATGGTAATATCACTTATTGAGCCCCAGACTGCCAGTGTACTATCACTTAACTTTGGATCTACATGGTCTTCTGCATTTACAGCATTTAATACAAAACAATCCTCTTTTTTATCATAAGCTATATAGGTATTTTTTCCAAACCGTTCACCTTGAACCCAACCTTCTTCATTGTAGAGTACCTTCATAGCTTCCTCAAATGTGAAGTTATATAGCATAAACTACGCTCCTATCTGACAAACTATTCCTAAACTACTTGGACTAAAATAAAAGGCTGTACACTTATTGTTGTGTACAGTCTTCCACTATTCTTACTCTCGCGTAATATTGTATTTATCAAAATACAATTAATTGTCTTTGATTCATTGTATATTTTTTCTTTTTGTACACTCATGATTTAGAAGTATTCCACCTAATGTGTCTTTTCTCTGAAAGACATTCAATCTGTGCAACTTTATTCGGGCTATCTTTCATTATTTTACTCTTCCAAACCTACAATCTCATACAGATCTGCAACACACGAACTTAACATCTTTTTTAATTCATTCACCTCTACTACATGGTCTCTTCTTTCACTACTTGTTAGTAAACCAATAGCCATAATTTCACTGTGCATCATACCCAGATAACCTCTTACTAATCTTGACAGCTTCCATCTCAATTTCCATTTCATTAATACATACTTGATTTGACTTCTCATATCACTTACCTCCATCTTGTACCAAAACAGTCCAATCTGTGTATTCCACTGTACTTTGTTTTAAAATAAAAATAATTTCAAGTGCCAACTAAACTATTGCATACAAAAGAGGGCATGAAAAATGCCATCTTTATAAATCAAATATTAAGTTTGTAATTCCAACGAATAATCTTCGGATTTAGTTATTCTACTTTCTACCTTCTCCTCCTGACTAGTTACGTCCCAAATGATGCATCACATTTACTCAAATGCTTTTAATTCTTTCACAACATCTGCTGATCTCACACACTGTCTACTTTCCGTGTATGCTATCACGCTATTTCTTACTAACTGAATATCTTCAAATGCTATATCATTACCATCGGCAAATCTATTCACTTTAATACCCTTCAATCTACTGCACCCATTAAATAATTGATACTTCTTACTATACTCCATTGAAGCTCTACTTCCAATGCAACCAATAGTTAAATCTTCTAAACTAGAGCAATCAGCTGCGAAACAATATGCTTCTGTAACCGAATCTAAATCCAACCCATTTATATTCAGATATTTCAATCTGTCACAGGTTGAAATCGTAGCTACGATTTCTCTAGCTCCAGACAAGTCTGAGTTACTAAAATCAGCCTTTACAAGGCTTGAACAACATGCGAACATATTATTTGCAGTCTCAACACTACTTAGATCAACATCACACATGCTTACCTCTTTTAAATTTTCAAGATGAAAGCATAGACTTGCCATATTTTTAACTTTACTCATGCATGAGTTTGTCAGGTCAAGCCTTTCTAAATTGTAACATCCCCTAAACATCTCCTTTTATATCTCTATCAAACTCCACGTCATTTAAAGTCTTTATTGATCTCACAAATACCTCAAAATTGCTTATTAAAAATCGGTATCTTCTGTTTAACCAGTGCTCATGCAGAAAATCTGTTGCCAGCACGCTCCCTGCCTTGGTTTTTTCTATAGTGATATCAAATGGATCGTCACTATCTACTACTCTCATTATAGTTCCGCCATCTTTATCTCTGCTTACGTCAAATTCTAATTTTTCCAACATATTAATCCATCACTTTATGCTTGTTTCCCTTTTACACCGCTATTAACTTCCTTAGACACTTCTCTATCTCTGCTCCGGCTTCATTCACCTCTAGTATCCCTTTGAACAGCATTGTGTCTATGTTATCGAGAGTATCATACATGCTCAACTTTTTATCCATTGCTATTGTTCTGTCGTACATCACAGGCTTCTCTATCTCATTTTTGTACACGCTAAACGCTGCCCCTTCAGTACCATTGTCGAATTTTTAACTGACTCACTGCGGTACAAATGTGCTTCCAATCACACAATTATCCTCATAACAAAATCCTTTCTCTTTATCAAAATAAATATATTCATGGTTATCTAACCCATCAGAAAACAACTTAACAGTTTTACCTATTTGTAAAGTGTTAAGTCCTTCCCGCAAAGAGACCTTCATATTCATTCGTTGATATAAATTCTATAATAACCTCTAAGTGTACAATTATCTAATAGTTATACATGCTCATATTTTTCATAATTGCTTTGACTCATATTGTTTCTCCTTCCATATAAAACCTGTACTTTAATCGCATTTGCAATCAAAAATATATCTATCCAAAATCGTTACTTCGATTGAATCAGCCCATTTCTCTGAGGTTTGATATTTTTTGTTCCATAATTCAACAACTTTTCTTGCCTCTTCTGCTATTGAGGAAATACCACCAAGATAATTTTATCAGTTTTTGTGTTGTGAATAATTACTTCCCATACCATAGTAGTTTCCTCCAATCTTCCAATGAAACAAGTATTTCTAATGAAGTCTTAGTTTCATTGTTAATCATACTGCAATACTCCTTCACCTCCTCTGATTGTTTGTACTTAAGCAGTCTATTGTAAAGTGGTTTAGCGTTGAGTTCTTTTACACTACAGAAAAGAGGATTGCACTATTTGCACAATCCTCTTTTGTGATATTTCTTTAATCCTCAAATGCTACTGCTCTACTTAAAATACCTTGCTTGTTCTGCTTAATTATTGTTGATTCTCCCATTGTTTGATTTTCTGCGAGACTTTCTTGCATAGTTTTGCAAATTCCGCTTCATCGGATCACCGATTCCGCTAGCAACGG
>ULRL01062741.1_pt1 | contig 13311 bp, 10 predicted proteins | sample 1955391 | NCBI WGS metagenome assembly ULRL01 (sample SAMEA4835681, study PRJEB28245) | human gut metagenome | biome: gut microbiome; material: fecal sample | place: Denmark | collected 2008
TCGTAAGGCGGGAATTATGCGGTGTTGCCTAAAACGCAAAGCGCCCGCCCGGACCGGCTTGCACAAGCCTGCGGGGCGGGCACTATTGCTGGTTTTATCTGCGGGGCTTAACGGCTGCCCTTATCGTAAGGGATGCCTTCGGCCTTGGGGGCCTGGGAGTTCTTGCTGGTAAAGGCAAGAATAACCATGGAGGCAATGAACGGCATCATGTTATAAATGTTGCTGGACCAGCCAAGCTGTGCCAGAACGGTGGAATCCGCAATGTTGGCAAGGCTCTTGAAGACGGCAAAGAACATGGCCGCGCCAAAAATGTTGAACGGCTTCCACTGGCCAAAGATCATAACGGCCAGTGCCAAAAAGCCGGTACCGGCAACGCCGACTTCAAAGTTCCAGGTCTGCACGCTGGGGATAACGTAAGCCAGGCCGCCAACACCGCCCAGGAAACCGGAGATCAGCACACCGGCATAGCGCATGCGGTAGACGTTGATACCAACGGAATCCGCTGCCTGGGGGTGCTCGCCGCAGGCGCGCAGGCGCAGGCCAAAGCGGGTCTTATACATAACAATGTAGCTGACAACCAGCAACACAATGCCCAGCGGGATAAAGATGCTGAGCTCCAGCCCGCCAATGGAGAACAGGAACGGCTTGTTGGTGTAGCTGATTTTGGCGGAGGTAGAACCGTTAAAGTTCTTGGCCAGAATCATGGCAATGGCGGTTGCCAGCATGTTTAGCGCCGTGCCACCAATGGTCTGGTCGGCTTTTAAGTTGATGGAAGCAAACGCCAGCAGCAGCGAGTAAAGCATGCCGCAGACCGCTGCTGCCACAACGGCAGCCAGAACGATGAGCGCCGGGGCCATGGTGGTGGGCATCGATGCGGTAACCAGCACGCCTGCCAGGCCGCCGACAACCATGATGCCTTCCAGCGCGATGTTGATTACGCCGGAATGTTCGCTGAACATGCCGCCAAGGGCAACCAGCATCAGAACAATGCCATACAGCAGGGTGTATTTGATAAGCAGCAGCATATCACTTGCCCTCCTTTTCCGGTTTGGTCACTGCCTTGGCTGCCGGTTCGGCATTGGCGTTGGCGGTGTCCTTTTTTTGGATCAGCTTTTTCTCAAACAGCGTGCGGAACAGCATGGAGAATGCGCACAGGTAGATGATAATGCCGGAGATCAGGTCGGCGATTTCGCTGGGAAAATACTTGGTGGGCAGATATGCGCCGCCAACGCTGATATGACTGATGAACAGCGAAGAGAAGATGGTGCCGATGGGGTTCGAATTTGCCAGCAGTGCGGTTGCAATGCCGTTAAAGCCCATAGCAGGCAAGCTGGTGGAGTTCAGGGGGTTCCACTCACCACCGCCGGACAGATAGAACAAACCGGCACCAAAGCCTGCCAATGCACCGGCAATCGTCATGGACAGAATAACGTTTTTCTTTTCATTGATACCGGCATAGCGGGCGGCGTTCTTGTTCAGGCCAACGGCTTTCAGCTCATAGCCAAAGGTCGTTTTTTCCAGCACGACCCACACCACAATGGCCACGATGATGGCCAGGAAGATGGCGATGGTGGTGTTGCTGGTGTGGAACAGTTCGCTCATCCCGCAGGAAGGGATCTGCGCCTGCGGGGCGTTGGTGGCCAGCTTCCAGGTGCGGGTGTTATGCGCATCATACATCACGCCGGAGCCGCGGCCATAGATGATCTCATTGACAAGGTACAGACCGATCCAGTTGAACATGATGGAGGTAATAACTTCGTTGATGTTCAGGTACGCCTTAAAGATGCCGGGAATGGCCCCCCACAGCGCGCCGAACACAGCGGACACCAGCAGGCACACCCACCAGGGCATGCCCAGCACAATGGCAAAGTACAAAGCGCCGAAAGCGCCCAGCGTATACTGCCCTGCTGCGCCAATGTTGAACAGGCCGGTTTTGAACGCAAAGGCAACCGAAAGGCCGGTCATGATCAGCGGGGCGGTCTGGGTCAACACCTTGCCGCAGCCATACGGGAAGTCATAAAAGCCGCCCTGCAAAATGCGCCAGAAGCCATCCACCAGGGCGTGCTCCGGGTTGATGATAAACAACGCAATCAGGCCGATGACCAGGCCGATGACAATGCACATGAGTGCAGCCAGAACGCCGCTGCTGTTTTGGCGGATGGTTGTGCCCAAAGAAGGCTTGTTTTGTTTTGCCATGGTTTACTTTGCCTCCTTCTTTTTTGCACCGGCCATATACAGGCCCAGTTCCTGCACGGTGGTGGTCTTGGGATCAAATTCGCCCACGATCTCGCCTTCGTACATCACCAGGATGCGGTCTGAAAGGTTCATAACCTCATCCAGTTCCAGGCTGACCAGCAGCACGGCCTTACCGGCATCGCGCTGGGCAACAATCTGCTTGTGGATATACTCAATGGCTCCAACATCCAGGCCGCGGGTAGGCTGCACAGCCACCAGCAGCTTGGGATCCTTATCGATTTCGCGCGCGATGATGGCTTTCTGCTGGTTGCCGCCGGACATGCTGCGGGCAATGGTCACACTGCCCTGGCCGGAACGCACATCGTACTGCTCAATCAGGTGGTCAGAATACTTGCGCACTTCATCCGCCTTGATAAAGCCATTATGCTGGAACTGCGGCTGCCAGTAGCGCTGCAGCACCATGTTCTTTTCCAGCGTGTAATCCAGCACCAGGCCGTACTTATGGCGATCCTCCGGGATATGGCTCATGCCGTCCTTGGAGCGCTGGCGGATGGAAGCGTGGGTGATGTCCTGTCCATCCAGCGTGATCGTACCGCCGGAGATTTTTTCCAGACCGGTCAGGCCGTACACCAGCTCGGTCTGACCGTTGCCCTCAATACCGGCAAGGCAGACGATCTCACCCGCGCGAACGTCAAAGCTGACATTGCGCACCGCATCTTTTTTATGGGTACGGCTGGGCACCGTCATGCCCTGCACGCTCAGGATGGTTTTGCCGGGCTGGGCGGGCTTTTTGTCCACCACAAACTCAACATCGCGGCCAACCATCATGCGGGAAAGCTCTTCCTTGCTGCTGTTGGCAATATCCACGGTGCCGATACACTTGCCATTGCGCAGAACCGTGCAGCGGTCCGCCACGGCCATGATCTCGTTCAGCTTGTGGGTAATAAACAGGATGCTCTTGCCCTCAGCCTTAAAACCGCGCATGATCTCCATCAGTTCGTCGATTTCCTGCGGAGTCAATACAGCGGTGGGTTCGTCAAAAATCAGAATTTCATTGTCACGGTACAGCATTTTCAGGATCTCAACGCGCTGCTGCATGCCAACCGAGATATCGCTGACCAATGCATCCGGGTCTACACGCAGGCCGTATTTTTCCGAAAGCTCCACGACCTTTTTGCGGGCGACCTCTTTTTGCAGAAATCCCGCTTTGCAGGGTTCCACACCCAGCATGATGTTATCCAGCACAGAGAAGCACTCCACCAGCTTAAAGTGCTGGTGGACCATGCCGATGCCAAGGTCGTTTGCATCGTTGGGGTTATTGATCTTGACTTCCTTGCCGTTTTTCTTGATGACGCCCTGTTCCGGCTGGTACAGGCCGAACAGAACGCTCATGAGGGTGGATTTGCCGGCGCCATTTTCGCCCAGCAGGGCATGCACTTCGCCTTTGCGCAGCTGGAGGGTGATGTTGTCGTTTGCCTTGATACCGGGGAACTCCTTGGTAATATTCAGCATCTCAATGACAAAATCTTCAGCCAATCCGCTCACGCTCCTTTCACGAATCAAAGTATTGGGGCTGCCCTGCCGCCAAGATAGCTCTGGAGCCCCGGCCCCACAGCAAAATTTGTGCAAAGCTGCCGCAGCGCACCGTGCAGCTTATGCACCGGCACAGTGCGCTTATTAGTTTTATTATACAGTTTTTTTGCTGAAACCACAAGTAAAATCTTGCATTTTTGGCCCCGGGGCGGGGTTTATTTTGCAATCATTTGCAAAAACGCCCCGGCTGCCGCAAAAAGCAGGGCCAGGGCGTTTGTTTTTCATAATATTACTTTAGGCAACACCGCACAATTCCCGCCTTGCGGCTTAAGCACCGCTCCGGCAGCTGCGGCACGGCATCTGCGTTGCCAAAATGCTCGATAAGACATCCAGTATTATCTGCGCTTTTGGCTTGGCATCTGCCGCACCTCGCTCGCCGTATCAGCACTTAGAATTATGCGGTATTGCCTTTATTCTATTTTGTTTTCCACGCATCAATGTTCCATCCTCCAGAACGCGCAGGAGCACGGGGGCAGATCGCTGCCGCCGCCAAAGTCATGCGGCTGGCCGGTGATCAGATCCACCGCAGTGCCGCAGCCGGCGTTGAAATCCGCGTGGTAGGTCTCCCCTGCCGCGTTGATGGCCACCAGCACGCGCTCGCCATCCACACGGCGTTCAAAAATCAGCTGGCGGGGCTGCACCATCACATTGTGGTAGCTGCCCCAGCGCAGGGCGGGGCTTTCGGCGCGGGCTTTGGCCAAGGCAGAGATCCATTCGGTCAGTTCGTTTTCCTGCGGCTTTTCAATGGCGGGGCGCAGGGTAGCATCACCGTTTTTCTTATCGCCCTCCAGGCCCCACTCGCTGCCATAATAGACTGCCGGAACGCCGGGCATACCAAACAGCAGGCCGTAAGCCGGGCGCAGCATGGCTTTATCCGTCAGGACGGTGGCAATACGGCTGACATCATGGTTGTCCAAAAAGCTTAACAGGTGGCGGCCGGTGTACAGGCACCACTGCTCTGAGCCAAACTGGCGGTTCAGACTGTAGGCAATCTCGTGCATATTGGCGGAGTTAAAGCTGGAATACAGGCCCTTGTAGCATTCATAGTTGGTCACAGCATGGCAGGCACGGTCGTTCATCCAGCGGTTATAATCGCCATGCAATGTCTCGCCCATCAGGGCAAATTCCGGCTTGATGCTGTTGGCCAAGCCGCGCAGCTCTGCCAGGAAATCCAAATCCAGGCAGTAGGCAACGTCCAAACGCAGGCCGTCGATATCATAGTCCCGTACCCAGCCGCGCACCGCGTCAAACAGGTGTTCCTTCACCGCCGGGTTGCGCAGGTTCAGTTTCACCAGCTCATAGCAGCCTTCCCATGCTTCGTACCAGAAGCCGTCATTATAGCCAGTGTTGCCGTCAAAGCTGATATGGAACCAGTCTTTATAGGCGCTGTCCCACTTTTTCTCCTGCACATCGCGGAACGCCCAGAATCCGCGGCCTACATGGTTGAACACGCCGTCCAGCATCACGCGGATGCCGGCTTCATGCAGGGCTTTGCAGACAGCCTGGAAATCCTCTTTGGTCCCAAGGCGCGGATCAACGCGATTATAATCGCGGGTGTCATAGCCGTGGGCATCGCTGTCAAACAAAGGATTAAACAGCACACAGGTTGCGCCCAATTTTTTTATATGTTCCACCCAGTCCAGCACGCGCAGAATACGGTGTTCCCCGGTCTGGTCGCTGCCATCGTTTTGCAGCGGAGCACCGCACAGGCCCAGGGGATAGATCTGGTAGATTGTTGCATCATCAAACCACATAACTTTTACTCCTCAATTTTGTTTTTTCTTTTGGCAATGCCACGCAATTCCACGTGCCAATACAACGCGTGAGGTGCATCGGCTGCCAAGCAAAAAGTACAGATCATACTTTGTGTATTATCGAGCATTTTGTAACGCAGACGGCGTGCCGCAACCGCCAGGCAGGAATTGTGCGGTGTTGCCTTTTATTTATCTTTTCGCTTTCGCATCAGAACTTCTTTTTCAGCCTGGGGGCAATGCGCTGGCGGTACAGCGGGGTGATGGCCGTTAAGGCACGGTCACACAGCCAGAACGAAAGGTTGCCCAGCGCCAGCAAAGCCAGCAGCATGGGGGTACCTTCGGCGGCAAACTCCTGCACCAGTTCCGGCGGGGCCAGCACCACGATCAGCAGCGCATACATGACGACCACCGCCGCATTGAAGCAGCCAAACTTGGCCACCCACCGCAGCACACCGCGGCGGATGTTGTTCAGCCGCACCCGCAGCACAGGGTAATACCCCAGCACCAGAACATAAAACAGCACCAGCTCTTTATCCGGCACCAGGAACAGCGAAAGCAACGACACAACCGCATACAACAACAGTGCATACTTTTTGCCGTAATCTTCCAGCACAGGAATAAGCAGAAAGCTGGCCAGCATGGGCGCGGCGTAAGTGCCGATCTGCAATACGTTGCCCACAAGCAGCACCACCACCGAGAGCGCACTAAGCACACCGCAGAGCGCAATTTTTTGAGATTCTGTTTTTCGCAAAGGTCAAAACCTCCTGTGTTGCATTTGCCGCACAAGAAGTATTATACACTACGCGCATAAAATGTGCAACATGACGAAGGCATTTATTTTAATGTCCTTTCCTGGCCGTTCGCCATAGTTGGCCGCACAGCGCTCTATTCTGCCATTTGCTGCACGGTAAAAAAGCGGTATCCCTTGGCCGCAAACCATTCAAGGATATCCGGCAATGCCTTGACTGTCTCGTGGGTGGCATTGGTATCGTGCATCAAAACAACACAAATCGGCTGGTCTTTGGCATCGTTCTGGACATTGCGCAGGATCTGGGCGGCGTTGGGGTGGCTGGCGGTGGCGTCCTCGGCGCACACGTTCCAGTCGATCCATGCATAGCCTTTCTGCTCAGCCTGGGCTTTGAGCTGCTGCATGATCTGCCGTCCGCCGTATCGGTGGCTGACCGTGTTGGTGCTGCCGCCGGGGAACCGCAGCCAGTGGATCGCATCCACATCGATATAGTTCGCCAGCGTGGCGCGCAGAGCTTTGATATCCAGCCAGAAGTTTTCGGTGCTGCTGTAAATGCGGGAATAGGAATGGGACGCGCTGTGCAGGGCAATCTGGTGGCCCGCAGCCTCAATATCCGTTAGATACGACAGATAATCCTGGTTCGCGTCCTGTGCAGTGACAAAAAAGGTGGCTTTGGCATCACATTTTTCCAGCGCAGCCAGCACCTGCGGGGTATATTTGGAGGGGCCATCGTCAAAGGTCAGGCAGCAGATCTTCATGGCAGCGCCCTCCTCCCCCGGCAGCTGGGTGCCGCCCATAGCAAGGGTGGGCACAGAGAACGAAGCATCGGGAATGGTGGTTTCGCAGGCAGAATCGGCCGGGAACCACAACGGCCAAAGCAGCCCGATCAGCGCCCCCACCACAGCCGAAATGAGCAGCCCGGTCACAAACAGGCGCTGCTGCCTGTCATTGTTGGTTTCCCTGCGCATACACAAACGCCCCCTGCCGCACTGTTTTGTTCCAAACATATGCAGCAGGGGGCGCAGATAGATATAATTTTGTAAGGCTCAGAACAGGTTGCGGGCGCGCAGGCGGCGGTCCAGATGGCCTTTGTTGCGCAGCCAGGTGCTGGGGGCAAACAATACCAGCATGGGGAAGATCTCCAAACGGCCCACCAGCATATCAAAGCTGAGCACCAGCTTGATCAGCGGCGAAAAATCCGCAAAACTGACCATAGGGCCGACCAATTCCAGACCGGGGCCGATGTTGTTCAGGCAGGATGCCACCGCGGTAAAAGTAGTAACCAGGTCAAACTGGTTGATGGCCACCACCATGGTGGACAGCACAAAAATGATCAGGTAGAGGTTCATGTAGGTGCGCACGCCAAACACCGTTTTATCGTCCAGGGGCTTGCCCTCAAACCGGACGGTAGTGACAGCATGGGGGTGCAGCACCCGCATTAAATCCTGCTTGGCAGTTTTGCACATAATAATGATACGGCTGATTTTGATGCCGCCGCCGGTGGAACCCGCACAGGCACCAAAGAACATGAGCAGCACCAGCACCGCCTTGGAGAAGGTGGGCCACATGTTAAAATCTGTTGTGGCATAACCCGTGGTGGTAATGATGGAAGCCACCTGGAAGAAAGAATAGCGCAGGGACTGCCACACATTGCCATACAAGTGGAAGATATTGCCCGCAACGGCCAGGGTGGAAGCTGCAATCACGCCAAGGTAGACCCGCATTTCCTCGCAGGCAAACGCTTCCTTAAAATGGCGGATGAGCAGGAAGAAATACACATTGAAGTTGATGCCGAACAGCACCATAAAGACCGCGGTGATCATTTCCACCGCCGGGCTGCCGTAAGCACCAATGCTGGCCGCACGGTTGCTGAAACCGCCGGTGCCCGCCGCACCAAAGGCGGTGATCAGGGCATCGTACCAGGGCAGACCGACCAGGCGCAGCAAAATTGTCTGCACCACGGTAAGCACCAGGTACATGGCATACAGGATCTTGGCAGTATCGCGGATCTTGCTGGAGATTTTGCCCACCGAAGGCCCCGGCGATTCGGCGCGCATCAGGTGCATGGCGCGGCCATCGCTGACCGGCAGAACCGCCATGGTAAACACCAGTACGCCCATGCCGCCTACCCAGTGGGTAAAGCTGCGCCAGAACAGCATACTGTAACTCATGGCTTCCACATCGCGCAGGATGCTGGAGCCGGTGGTGGTAAAGCCGGATACCGTTTCAAAAAAGGCATCCACAAAAAACGGGATATCGCCGCTGATGATAAACGGCAGCGCACCGAACACGGACATCAGCACCCAGGCCAGTGCAACGATCACAAGACCCTCGCGCGCATAGATCGCTGAGTTGGCGGGGCTGCGCAGCCCCAGAACAAGGCCCAGCACGGCCAGCCCCACCGCCGTTACCACAAAGGCAAACAGGCAGCTCCACTCGCCATAAATAACAGCTACAATAGACGGAGGCAGCAGCAGGGCGGCTTCAACCATAAAAATACGGCCCAGCACATACCCAAGCATGCGGTAGTTCATTCCGTTACCCCCTTGCCATAATATCGCGCAGATCGGTCAGATCGGTGTTGGTGGTAACAATGATCACATCGTCCCCTGCGCAGAAAGAATCGTTGCCGGACGGGATAATCGTCTTGCCGTTTTCGCGGATAATGCCCGCCACAAGGATATTTTTGCGCAGGTTCAGGTCCCGCAGTGGCACACCGGCAAACGGCACATCGGCGGTAACGCCGAATTCCAGCGCTTCCACCTTGCCGCCTACCAGACGGTGCAGGGTGCGCACATTGGTAGCCTGGCTGTTCTGCATGGCGCGCACATACTGTACGATCAGCTCGGTGGTGACAGCGCCGGTGGAAACCAGGCTGTCCACCAGGCCGCGCTCTGTCACCACATCGGCAAAGGATTTGCGGTTGATTTTAGCCACCACCTTGCAGTGGTTCAACTGAGAAGCATACATTGCCAGAATAATGTTGGTTTCGTCCAGACCGGTCAGCGCCACAAAGGCATCCATATCGGCAATGCCTTCCTCCGCCAGCAGCTCGCTGTCGGTGCCATCGCCCTGAATGATGAGCGCACGGGGGATTTTTTCGCTCATATCCTGGCAGCGGGCGGGATTGTTGTCAATTACGGTAACGTGCATGTTCATCTCGCTCAGTTCTTTGACGAGATAATACGCCATGCGGGAAGCGCCCACCACCATGACATTGTTGGCGCGCTCCTTGAAAATACCCAGGCGGCGGAAGAACTGTTCCAGTTCCTGCGGGGTAGCCATCAGGTAGATTGTATCCCCTTCTTCCAGGGTAAAACTACCGGTGGGGATGGTGATCTGTTTGCCGCGTGCCACGGCGCAGATCAGCATTTTGACCCGCATGTTGCTGTACAGGTCGCTCAGCTGCAGGCCGGTCAGGGGGTTGCCCTCGGTCAGGCGGTATTCCACCAGTTCAAAGCGCTGCTTGCTGAACTGTTCCAGCTTGAGCGCATTGGGGAAGCGCAGCACGCGGGCGATCTCGCGCGCCGTGGCCTTTTCAGGGTTAATGACCATCGAAAGGCCCAGTTCCTGGCGCATAAAGCGCAGCTGCTTTTCATATTCCGGGTTGCGGATGCGCGCAATGGTATGGCGGGTGTTCAGCTTTTTGGCAACCAGGCAGGCCAGGATGTTGATCTCATCGCTGTCCGTTGCGGCAATCAGCAAATCGGCGCCGCCTTCAAACGCTTCGGCCTGCACTTCATAGCAGCCGCCGTTGCCGGTCACGCCGCGCACATCGCAGATATTGCAGATATCATCCACAACAGTCGGGTTGCGGTCAATTACAACAATATCGTGCTTATCTGCGCTGAGCTGCTGGGTCAACGCGCGGCCCACTTTGCCCAAGCCCACAACCACGATCTTCATTCGGTTTCCTCTTTTCCGCCAGATCCTTATGGCATACAGCTGCTGCGGTATCGGTTCAGGGACGATGCCAAACAGCAAAGCAGCCTGTCAAGGTGTTTCTGAAAGCAAAGAAAATGACAGATATTCCGCAAACACAAGCAGGATGTAAGGCAAAGAGCCGCTGGAGCTCTTTGTGGCTTCCAAGGCTTTTTAACGTAAAATCCGGCTGCATTTCTAGAAATAGACTATATTTTCGACTTTTCAGATACACCCCAAGGCCACATTAACACAATTTTAATGTTTGCTGGCAATACTGCATGTATTATAGCAGGCTTGCCGAAAAATGCAACTGGTCCCGCCGGGTATGCCGTACACTTTGGTCACTTTATGCAAAACTGCGGCGGCTTTTGCAGCAGGTTCACCTGTTTTTACCCGCCAAAAAGCAAAGCGCGCACAGCCCTTTGTTCAGGCCATGCGCGCCGGATGGATATTTCTTTATTCTATTTTACTTTATTCTATTTTAATTATACATCCTGCAGTTCACCGCGGGAAGATGCTTTCAGGTAAGCATAGATGAAACCGTCCAGGTCGCCATCCATCACGGCCTGCACATTGCCGCTTTCATAGTTGGTACGGTGGTCCTTGACCAGGGTGTACGGCATGAACACATAACTGCGGATCTGGTGGCCCCAGGCGATTTCATTCTGCACACCCTTGATGTCATCCACCTTATCCTTGTGCTGCTGCAGAGCGATCTGGTACAGCTTGGCTTTCAACATTTCCATGGCGTACTCACGGTTCTGCAGCTGGCTGCGCTGGGTCTGGCAGGAAGTGACAATGCCGGTGGGCTTGTGGATCAAACGCACAGCGGAAGACGTTTTGTTGATGTGCTGGCCGCCTGCACCGGAAGAACGGTAAACCTGCATTTCAATATCCGCCGGGTTGATCTCGACTTTAATATTGTTATCCAGTTCCGGCATAACCTCCAGGCTGGAAAAGCTGGTCTGGCGGCGGGCGTTGGCATCAAACGGGCTGATGCGCACCAGGCGGTGCACGCCGTTTTCACTTTTCAGCATACCGTAAGCGTTGGCACCCTTAATCATCATAGAAGCGGACTTGATACCGGCTTCATCGCCTTCCAGCACGTCCAGAACTTCCACGGTGTAGCCGTGGGCTTCGGCCCAGCGGGTGTACATACGGGTCAGCATCTCGGCCCAGTCCTGTGCTTCGGTGCCGCCGGTGCCTGCATGGAAAGTCAGGATAGCGTTGGAATGGTCGTACTCGCCGTTCAGCATGGTCATCAGCTGCAGTTCGTCAATGGATTTCTCCACGCCGTTCACAGCTTCTTCGCCTTCTGCTGCCAGAGAGGGATCATTTTCTTCCTCAATCATTTCCAGCAGGGTCTGGGCTTCCTCGTACTGGGTGGAAAGTTTGCCGAAGCGCTCCAGCTTATTTTTCACTTCGCCCATCTCGCTGATGACTTTCTGGCTTTTTTCCTGGTCATCATAAAAACCGGGCAACGTCATCTGGTGTTCCAGCTCTGCCAGGCGCTTTTCGCTCGCTTCAATGGAAAGGGCATCGCGCAGGTCATTTACCGCAGTTTCCAGCCCGCCGAGCTTAAATTTCAATTCGTCAATGGTGATCATATTTGCTACCCCTTGGTCAATCATTAAAAATAAAGATACGCATAAATCAAGATGTTATCAGTATAACGCAAATCTTATTTCTTGTAAAGAGGTATAAAACACACAGCATGATCTGCACGTTACAGGCGTGCAGATTAAAATCGGCTTCTACTTTTTTTGATACACACCAGCTATCGGCAGGCCAAAATCTGCAAATATTCTGCAAAAATCCGCTTTCTGCCCGCTTATTCACGAAAAGTTCTTTGCTTTCCATGGACATATGGTGTATAATATGGCTAAATTATTTCGTTTGCGCCTTTTTGGCCGCAGCGGAACAAGATGGATGGGCAGGCTAACACTCCCCGCCCTGAAAAATTCGGAGGACCACACATGGCTGATTACAAGGGCAATACCTGCCCCGTATGCAAACAAAAATTCAAAGAAGCAGATGATATCGTTGTCTGCCCGGACTGCGGCACACCGTACCACCGCGAATGCTGGAAAAAGGTTGGTGTCTGCGTGCATCAGGCAGACCACGCCGCCGGGTTTGAATGGACCCCGGACAACGTGATTTCCGACCGGCCGGATGATATCGTCTGCCCCAACTGCGGCACCCATAACCCGCTGGGCGCAAAATACTGCAACCACTGCGGCGTTTCGCTGCCGGACCACCCGGATAACGTGCAGTACCAGCAGGATCACCCCGCCCCCGGCGGCAACGGCCCGGTGTACGCCAACGGCAGCTACCAGGCCGGCGGCGCCCCGCAGTATCGCCAGGCACCGCGCCAAGAACAGGCACCCGACCAGGACTTTTTCAGTGCAGGCAGCATGGGGCCGGATGGCTTTACCTGCAAGGAAGTCGGCCCCGATGACCCGATTGACGGCATCAAGGCGCGGGACTGGGCCAGCTATGTTGGGCCATCCAGCATTTATTATATGATGCAGTTCTTCCGCATGCAGGAAACCCGGCGCAAAGCAGTCATCTCGTTCTCCGCCTTTTTCCTTGGGCCTTTCTATTTCTTCTACCGCAAAATGTGGAAGCAGGGTGTTCTTTTTGCGCTGCTGGATTTTATTGTGACGCTGCCCTCCCTGCTGTACCTGATGGCGGTATCCGGTGCGGAGTGGATGGTGGGTATGCCGTTTCTGCGGCTAATTCCCACGGCCATGCAGGTATGCTATGTGCTGAACTTTATCCAGATGGCTATTCGCGGCCTGTTTGCTGTGTACTGGTATAAAAAAGAAAGCGAACGCCGCATTCACCGCGTTTACGACCGCTGCCCCGAAGGCCCGCAACGCAGCGATGCCCTGGCCGCAACCGGCGGCACCAGCTGGGCAGCCGTTTTTATCTACCTTGGTGTTTACATCGCAGCCGGGGTTCTGGGATCTTTCCTGATGGGACCGGACCTGAACGCCGTAATCCGGTTTTTGACGATGTAAAAATATAAAGAAGTAAGGATAAGCGATATTTCAGGAGGAAAATGTATGAAAACAGCATTGGTCATTATGGCAG
>ULRL01030945.1_pt1 | contig 13236 bp, 10 predicted proteins | sample 1955391 | NCBI WGS metagenome assembly ULRL01 (sample SAMEA4835681, study PRJEB28245) | human gut metagenome | biome: gut microbiome; material: fecal sample | place: Denmark | collected 2008
GCCGATTTCAGAATAGGCGTACCGTTCGAGTAGAATTTGCAATAAAAGTCTTGGATTGATGAATGTTCATCTCAGATTGAGATTATGTTACGGTGAGAAATATCAGATAGAACTGTTCAGTAAGAAAGACAAAGGTACATGCATTCATATCAAAATACCATTAGATAATTGCGAAACAAGTTCGCAATCCAGCTAAAAGTTTTTTGAAAGGAGAGAGAAAGTGCTGAAAGTTATTGTGATAGATGATGAGAAATATATCAGAAGAAGTATTATTCACCGCATAGAATGGGAAAAGTGTGGAACAATTGTTACAGCAGAAGCCGGAAATGGAAAGGAAGCACTTGAACGTATGCAGTGTGAAGAACCGGATATTGCTTTGACAGATTTAAGGATGCCGCTTCTTGACGGTCTTGGATTTATTGAAGAATCCAGAAAGCGTTTTCCAAAGACGCACTATATCATTATGAGTGCTTACAGTGATTTTGAATATGCACGGACAGCCCTTCGGCTTGGTGTCGCAGATTATATTTTAAAGCCGGTTAAAAAAGAAGAGTTGGAGAAAGTCCTTAAAACATTATCACAACACAAGGAAAAGAAAAATCTACACCCGGAGATTCAGGAAACCTGTGTACAGAAAAAAGAAAACAAGAATGTAATCGAGAATATTATGGAATACATTCAGAAGCATTACTATGAAAATATTAATGTATCTGAACTGGCAGAAATGTATTATCTGAATGATACGTATCTTTCAACACTTTTTAAAGAAAAAACAGGATGGACTTTAAAATCTTATTTGGAATCGGTGCGGATTGAAAAAGCAAAATCTTTGTTAAAAAGCAGGGATTATACGATTGCTTATGTTGCTTCGGCGGTTGGATATAAAGATCCGAACTATTTTTCGAAAGTTTTTAAACGCTATACAGATTTGACTCCGCGTCAGTTTAGGGATGATTCTTAACCGATTGCTTGCCATGTCTGTGGATATGGATTGTTTTTATTAAAAAAATCTTGTTGAGAAAAATTGTTAAAAATGATAGAATAAAAAGAAAAATACAAATTGCGGAGGATTAACATGAAAAAACTGAAAGTAAAAAAAGGAAGTACCTGTATGGCTTGTCTTGCATGCGTAGAAGCATGTTCTGAGGCTTTTTATAAGGAGTTTCATCCGGACAAGTCCTGTATCCAGATCGTAGAGAAGAAGAGTGTACGCCCGATGGCCTGTCCACAGTGTGGCAAATGTGCAGAAGCCTGTCCGGAAGGTGCGATCACTCAGAATGCAAAAGGCGTTTACATGATCAACAAAAAGAAATGTACCGGTTGCGGAGCCTGTGCAAAAGCCTGTCCGTTTGGACTGATCGTCAAGACAGAGGGCAATCCGGCATCCAAATGTATCGCATGCGGTATCTGTGCAAAAGCCTGTCCGATGGATGTACTGGAAGTAGTAGAAGAGTAAAGAGCACTCAAAAATAATACATAAAAATAAAAAAAAGTCATTGCTGAACATGTGAAATGTCTGCGATGGCTTTTTTTATTGTGCCGCTGTCTCTAATTCAAAAATGCCTCTGACATTCTTCTGTATACATCTGATGTATCATAAAAAACAGACCTTGTCGATTGTGACCGACAAGATCTGTTTTTGACTGATAGATATTTTGTTATCTTTAGATTAAACAATACCCTGAGCGTTCATAGCATCTACAACTTTTTCGAAGCCTGCGATGTTTGCACCGGCTACATAGTTGCCTTTCATGCCGTAACGTTCAGCAGCATCAACCATGTTGTGGCAGATATTAACCATGATACCCTGCAGTTTTGCGTCTACTTCTTCAAATGTCCAGCTCAGACGTTCGCTGTTCTGGGTCATTTCCAGAGCAGATGTAGCAACACCGCCGGCGTTTGCAGCTTTACCAGGAGCAAAGATCACGCCGTTTTTCTGCAGATATTCTGTTGCATCCATAGTAGTAGGCATATTAGCACCTTCGCATACAGCCAGGCATCCGTTTGCTGCCAGCTGTTTTGCATCGTCGATCAGCAGTTCATTCTGAGTTGCACATGGAAGAGCAACATCACATTTTACGCTCCATACGCCGCGTCCTTCATGGTATTCAGCGTTTGGTCTGTAGTTTTTGTATTCGGTCAGTCTTGCACGTTTTACTTCTTTGATCTCTTTAAGTGCTGCTACATCGATTCCGTCCGGATCGTATACCCAGCCGGTAGAATCACTTGCAGTAACCACTTTTGCACCCAGCTGCTGAGCTTTTTCGATCGCATAGATAGCAACGTTGCCGGCACCGGATACACAAACAGTCTTGCCAGCCAGTTCGATACCGTTCAGTTTCAGCAGTTCCTGTGTCAGGTAGAGCAGACCATAACCGGTAGCTTCTGTTCTTGCAAGGGATCCACCGTAGCTTAAGCCTTTACCTGTCAGAACACCTTCATACAGGCCACGGATTCTCTTGTACTGACCGAACATATAGCCGATCTCTCTTGCACCTGTTCCGATATCACCTGCCGGTACATCTGTATCAGCACCGATGTATTTGCACAGCTCTGTCATAAAGCTCTGGCAGAATGCCATAACTTCGCGGTCTGATTTGCCCTTAGGATCGAAGTCAGAACCACCTTTGCCGCCACCGATCGGCAGACCAGTCAGAGAGTTTTTGAAAACCTGTTCAAAACCAAGGAATTTGATGATACCAATGTTTACAGACGGATGCAGACGGATACCGCCCTTGTAAGGTCCGATCGCACTGTTGAACTGTACACGGTAACCGGTATTTACCTGAACCTGACCTTTATCGTCAACCCATGGTACACGGAATTTGAACTGTCTTTCCGGATTTACCATTCTTTCCAGAAGAGCATCCTTTCTGTATTTTTCTTCATTTGCCTCGATAACGACTCTCAGAGACTCCAGAACCTCTTTTACTGCCTGATGAAATTCAGGTTCAGACGGATTCTGTTCTACAACTTTGGCAATAACCTCATCTACGTATGACATGATTGTGTCCTCCTTATCTTCATACATTGGTTTTTTTGTAACCATTCAGAGCCATGCAAAAAACAGTTACGTTTTTTTCATTGCAGATTATAGCAAATCAGCGTAGCAAAGTAAAGAAAAAAATAGTGCTTTTTAGCAAAAAAAATACGGAATTTTTGTAAAAATGTTGGAAGTACGTAGTTTTTGCAGGAAAAGCCTCAAAAGGGAAAAGCAAAATTTCCATATAAAGCGCAAGAAAACGAAAAGAATGACCATTTACAAAAAGAAGCAGATTCGCTATACTGAGAGGAAAAGACTGGATGAAAACCGGCCTGAATACAAAGGAGGATCTGCCAATGGAAAAGCAAGCGGGACTTACCGGGCAGGAGGTGGAGGAGCGTATCCGAAGCGGTCAGGTAAACAGGATGGAAAATCATATGGTGAAAACCAATAAGGAGATTGTAAAAGCACATTTGCTTACTTATTTCAATTTTCTGAACCTTTTTCTGGCTATTCTGGTTCTGATCACCGGACAGTTCAAGAACATGACTTTTATGGGAGTCGTGATCGTCAATGCGGTGATCGGGATCGTGCAGGAACTGAAAGTTAAAAAAGTAGTAGACAAGCTGACGGTTCTGACGGCTTCAAAAGCTCATGTGGTAAGAGAAGGTGAAAAATATGAGATAGATATAGAAGAAGTGGTGAAAGATGACATTCTGATTGTGACAAACGGCGATCAGATCTGTGCAGACTGTACGGTTCTTGAATGTGACGGTTTGGAGGTTAATGAATCTATGCTGACCGGAGAATCAAAACCTGTAAAGAAAAAAGCAGGAGATGAGCTGATGTCCGGCAGTTTTGTAGTTGCGGGCGGCGGTGTCGGCCGCGTGGTTCATGTCGGTGATGAGAATTATGCCGCAGAGCTGACAAGGAAAGCCAAGACGAAAAAACGTGCCACTTCGGAAATGCAGAATACGATCAAGCGGATCATAGCGGTGATCAGTATTCTGATCATTCCGATCGGCATTCTGCTGTTCCGTTCTCAGATCAGTGCTCAGGGGATGACCAGGAACGAAGCTATCGTGGCAACCGTTGCCGGAATCATCGGTATGATTCCGGAGGGACTGGTGCTGCTGACCAGCATCTCGTTTATCCTGGGCGTCGGAAGACTTGCAAAAAAGCGGGCACTCGTGCAGGAGATGGAAGCAATCGAAGCACTGGCACGCGTCAACGTGCTCTGCCTTGACAAAACCGGAACGATCACGACCGGGGAATTGGAAGTTACAGAGGTGCTTGGCCTTGGAGAGGTGAAAAAAGAAGAAGTAAGCGAGATCATGAATGAGCTTACGTTTGCTTTTGAAGACAGCAACAACACGCAGGAAGCATTAAAACGTTATTTTCACCGGATGGACCGTTTTACGGTCGTTCAGAAAATTCCGTTTTCTTCCGAACGAAAGTACCGTGCGATCGAGTTCGAAGAAAAGGGCTGTTATGTCCTTGGTGCACCGGAGTTTTTATTGCAGGATGACGAAGAAGGGGCGGAAATCCTTCGAAAAGTCAATCAGTATTCAGAGGAGGGCTATCGTGTCCTGTTGCTTGGAAAATGCGGTTCTGTTCAGGCGGAAGATGGAAGTGTCAGTGAGGTGTCACCGATGGGACTGATCGTGATCCTGGACTGCATCCGGAAAGAAGCACCGGACGTCTTTCAGTACTTCCGTGGGCAGAAGGTAGAGATCAAGGTGATCTCCGGTGACAATCCGGTGACGGTATCGAAGATTGCCGGAAAAGCAGGACTTCTGGGGGCAGAAAAATACGTGGATGCCTCCACACTCGGAGATGATCCGCAAAGTTACCGGGAAGCCGTGCAGAAATATAATGTCTTTGGACGCGTGAAGCCGGAACAGAAGCAGAAGCTTGTCCATGCTTATCAGTCGGAAAAGAAAGTGGTCGGTATGGTTGGTGATGGTGTCAACGACGTGCTTGCACTGAAGGATGCAGACTGCGGTATTGCGATGGCAGCCGGAAGTGATGCGGCAAAACAGTCGGCACATATTGTCCTGCTGGATTCGGATTTTGCCTGCCTTCGGAATATTGTAAGCGAAGGAAGGACGATCATTGCCAACATCGAGCGGGTCAGTGCACTGTATCTGACCAAGACACTGTATTCCATCCTGCTGTGTGTCATTTTTATTCTTCTCGGACGGGCGTATCCGTTTATCCCGGTGCAGCTGTCTCTGATCAGTGCAGCCTGCATCGGTTTCCCGAGTTTTGTGCTGACACTGGAGCATACCGAAGAGGTGACAAGTACTGGATTTTTGCGTCATGTGATGCAGACGGCACTTCCGGCGGCGATTACTATGGTTGTCACCCTGCTTGTGGTTCAGGTTTTGTCACCGTTCTGGAAAGAAACAGAAGTGTTTACCTATACCTTTGATCTCCTGGTCGGAGGAGCAGTCGGGATCATGGTCGTATTTCGTGTGTGCAGGCCGTTGAACTGGCTGAGAGGCATTCTCTGTGTCTGCGTGATCGCAGTTTTTTCGGTGGGTGTGCTGCTGTTCCCGGGATTTCTTGGAATCCACAGCATCTTCTGCTGGCAGATGGTACTGGCGATCCCGCTTGTGTGCATGGTCATTCTTCTGTATCATGAGCTGATACGTCTGATCCTGTGCTGTTACCGGATCCGAGATCGCATACACGAAAAACTGGAGATTTTATTTCCGAAGAGAAAAAAGAAAAGAAGCCGGTAAGGAAAGGAATTATAAATGAAAAAGAAAATAGCAGTGATAGGCGGAGGGGCGGCAGGCATGTTTGCAGCACTGAATGCGGCAGAACGCGGGTGCGAAGTCCATCTGTTTGAAAAAAATGAAAAACTGGGCAAAAAGATCTATATTACAGGAAAAGGCAGATGTAATCTGACCAACGCCTGTGATACGGAAGAACTGTTTCAGGCAGTTGTCAGCAATCCGAAATTCCTGTACAGTGCTTTCTATGGCTACACGAATCATGATGTGATCGATTTTTTTGAAAAAGCCGGTACAAAGACCAAAATTGAACGTGGGGACCGTGTTTTTCCGGTATCAGATCATTCTACAGATGTTATTGATGCACTTCGCAGGAAAATGCGGGAATATAAAGTGCAGGTGCATTTAAATACCGAAGTTTCCAAGGTGGAAGCCAAAGATGGAAAAGTAACCGGTGTTTTGTCAGATGGAGAAAAGAAACTTTTTCCGGCAGATGCCGTACTTGTGGCAACCGGAGGGATTTCTTATAAAACGACAGGTTCTACCGGAGACGGTTACCGTTTCGCAGAAGAACTCGGACATAAAGTGACGGAATTATATCCATCGCTGGTTCCGTTTAATACAAAAGAAGCGTGGGCGAAAAGCCTTCAGGGTCTTTCGCTGAAAAATGTGGATGTCAAAGTGATGGACGGTAAAAAGAAACTCTATGATGGTTTTGGCGAGATGATGTTCACCCACTTTGGCGTGACTGGTCCTCTGATCTTAAGTGCCAGCAGTTACACTGCGAAAACGGCACGAAAAAAAGAACTTTCTATGTTTATCGACCTGAAGCCGGCATTGTCAAAAGAACAACTGGATCACCGAATCCTGCGTGATTTTGAGGAAGCAAAAAACAGACAGTTTAAAAACGCACTGGGCGGATTTTTCCCGGCAAAACTGACTCCGGTCATGATCGAGTTGTCCGGCATCAATCCGGAGAAAAAGGTAAATGAGGTATCAAGAGAAGAACGCCTCGGATTTGTGGAGCTGATCAAAAATTTGCCATTGACCGTAACAGGGCTTCGCGATTATAATGAAGCTATTATCACAAAAGGTGGTGTCAGTGTAAAAGAAGTCAATCCGTCCACGATGGAGTCCAAACTGGTGCAGGGACTGTATTTTGCAGGTGAGGTACTGGATCTGGATGCTGTGACCGGAGGATTCAATCTGCAGATCGCCTGGTCCACTGCCTATGCGGCAGCACTGGCGATGAGCGAAGCATAGATACCATGCAGGAGGAAAATATGAGTTTTAATATTGCAATTGACGGACCGGCAGGAGCCGGAAAAAGCACGATCGCAAAACGTGTGTCAAAAGAGCTTGGATTTATTTATGTCGATACCGGGGCAATGTATCGTGCGATCGCAGTTTATATGATGCAGAATCAGATCGATATCCACGACGATGCGGCAGTGCAGAAAGCCTGCAGCAAGATTTCCATATCGATCGCCTACAGTGATGACGGCGAACAGCAGGTGATCTTAAACGGGGAGAACGTGACCGGACTGATCCGCACAGAAGAAGTGAGCAAGATGGCATCCGTGACTTCCGCAAACCCGGCCGTGCGAGCCACACTGCTTGACCTGCAAAGAGATCTGGCGGCAAAAGAAGATGTCCTGATGGACGGAAGAGACATCGGCACCAATATCCTGCCACATGCACAGCTGAAAATTTATCTGACCGCAAGCGTGGAAACGCGTGCAAAGAGACGTTTCCTGGAACAGCAGGAAAAGGGAGATACGCACACACTGGAAGAGATCGAAGAGGAGATCCGGGACCGCGATCAGCGTGACATGTCAAGAGAGATCGCACCGCTTCGCCAGGCAGAGGATGCCATTCTGGTAGATTCTTCGGATCTGTCGATCGATGAGGTGGTTGAGCGTATTAAAGAATGTTACAGGGAAGTGAAGCAATGAAAGTGATAAAAGCACAGACTGCGGGTTTTTGTTTTGGCGTAAAACGTGCCGTTGACCAGGTCTATGATCTGGCAGCAAAAGAAAAAGAGCCGGTTTACACTTACGGGCCGATCATCCACAACGAAGAGGTAGTGCGGGATCTGGAAGAAAAAGGCGTACGGGTGCTGAATGGAAAAGAAGATCTGCTTTCGGTAAAAAAGGGCACCGTTGTGATCCGTTCCCATGGCGTTGCGGAAGAGGTTTATGATCTGATCTGCGAAAACGGACTGAATCTTGCCGATGCGACCTGTCCATTTGTAAAGAAAATACATCGCATTGTCAGGCGGGAAGGCGAAAACGGAAGAGAGATCGTGATCATCGGAAATGCCAATCATCCGGAGGTAGAAGGCATCCGAGGATGGTGTGTTTCTAAAGTAACGGTGATCGGAACAGAAGAAGAAGCAGAAGAATTTGAACCAAATTCAGACACAGGAGTCTGTGTTGTGTCTCAGACGACATTTAATTACAAGAAATTTAATAAATTAGTTGAAATTCTTTCAAAAAAGCGTTATGATATACTTGTTTTAAATACGATTTGCAATGCGACCGAAGAGCGTCAGCAGGAGGCGAGAAAAATTGCCGCCGATGTGGATGCCATGATCGTAATTGGAGGCAGACACAGTTCCAATACGCAGAAACTATTTGAAATATGTAAAGAAGAATGCAAGAATACTTACTATATACAGACACTTGAAGATTTGGATGTACATTCGATGCAGTCCATGAGTTGCGTAGGTATTACAGCAGGGGCATCAACCCCAAATAATATTATTGAGGAGGTTCACAAGGAATGTCAGAAATGAGCTTTGAACAAATGCTGGAGGAATCATTAAAAACAATTCATAATGGAGAGGTAGTCGAAGGTACGGTCATCGATGTCAAAGAAGACGAGATCATCTTAAATATTGGATACAAAGCTGACGGTATCATCACAAAAAGTGAATATACCAACGATTCAAGCGTAAATCTCCAGGATGTTGTTCATGTTAACGACAAAATGGAAGCAAAAGTCCTGAAAGTAAACGATGGTGAAGGACAGGTTCTGCTGACTTACAAACGTCTGGCAGCAGAAAAAGGAAACAAGAGACTGGAAGAAGCTTTCGAAAATCACGAAGTACTGAAAGCACCGGTTGCACAGGTACTCGATGGTGGTCTGAGCGTTGTGATCGACGAAGCAAGAGTATTTATCCCGGCAAGCCTGGTATCTGATACTTACGAAAGAAATCTTGGCAAATATGCAGGTCAGGAAATCGAGTTTGTGATCAGCGAGTTCAATCCACGCAGAAGAAGAATCATCGGCGACCGTAAACAGCTGTTGGTTGCAAAGAAAGCAGAAATGCAGAAAGAACTCTTTGCAAGAATCCACGTTGGTGATGTAGTAGAAGGCGTTATCAAAAACGTTACAGACTTCGGTGCATTCATCGACCTGGGCGGAGCAGACGGTCTGCTGCACATCTCAGAGATGTCTTGGGGACGTGTTGAAAATCCAAAGAAAGTATTCAAAGTTGGCGAAAAACTTTCTGTTCTGATCAAAGACATCAGCGGCGATAAGATTGCACTGAGCCTGAAATTCCCGGATCAGAACCCATGGCTGACGGCTGGCGAGAAATACGCAGCAGGCAACGTGGTAGAAGGTAAAGTTGCAAGAATGACTGATTTTGGTGCATTTGTTGAACTGGAGCCGGGTGTAGACGCACTGCTTCATGTATCACAGATTTCCCAGGAGCATGTTGATAAACCATCTGACGTACTGAGCGTAGGACAGGTTATCACAGCAAAAGTGGTAGATTTCAACGGCGAAGACAAAAAAATCAGCCTGAGCATGAAAGCACTGCAGAAAGAAGAAGCTGCTGCCGACACAACAGAGGCAGAAGAAGAGTAATATTGCACATCTCAAAAAGGGAGTGCTGAGTGTCCTGTAAGGTTCAGACAAAAGAGAACCTGCAGGGCAGGAAAGCCTGATTTCAAATGGAAATCAGGCTTTTTATGTATAAACATAATAAAGAGGGCGAATTCATAAACTGTTGCGTACATTCAAACCAGAAAGAATCCGAATGATAGCTTTCCTGGAAAACAGGTTTGAACAGTGCTTTTTCCTGAGGAAGAAAAAGTCCCCGGTGACGCTGGTAACAGGTTGTGGCTTTTGCAGGGATGCGTTCACGTGGATTGAGATAAGAGGCAACGTGCTTATGAATGGCACAGTCCTGCAAAGGAATATAATAATAATTTTTATAGTCAGATATGAAATATTTTAATTCGCCCTCGAAAGCATAGATCATTAGTTTGGCAGTGTCTTCCTGGAGCGTAAGATAGCACGAGGAAAGCCGGTTGGAGATCTGCTTTGGAACAGGATATTTCAGATCCAGCTCTGCAATCAGAAGCGGCTGTCCGTTCACAGAATCTTCCCAGAAAAGATTCCGGAGCGTATAATCCTGGTCTTTCAAAAACAGCGGATAGGCAAGAAGCGGCAGCAGTTTTGTCATACCTTTCAGATCGTCCAGATTATGTAGAAGCAGAAGCGAAAGAGCATCCGCATCTTTTAACTGGCAGTAGCTCTGATAGATTTTGAACAGTTCGCCGCCGTTGTAGCGGTCTTCCCGCTCAATGCCAAGGAAAGATTCCAGACTTTTCTGGTTGATGTGCGTCAGTTTCAGATATTTTTTGTATGGTCGGGTCAGGCGGTAAAGATCAATGCTTTGCATGGATGATAAGGTATCTGACAATGTATATTTTTCTGCTTTGAAAAGAAGATAAGGGATATCAAAACCGTCACCGTTGAAATGAACGACAGCACGAAATGACCGGCAGAACGCAAGAAATGCGTTTAAAATTTCACATTCTTCCGATGGAGTTTCGGCAAACCACTGAAGGAAAGTCCAGTGCTCATCCAGAAAGCAGACCGCACCGATCAGATACAGAGAAGTGTTTCGCGGGGAAAATCCGGTTGTTTCAATGTCAAAGAAGAGAAATTCTTCTCTGGAAAAAGGAAAAGAGTCCAGATAGCGAAGATCTGGTTCAAAGTTGGAAAAAGATTGTTGTTTATATAGCATGAAAAAATTCCTTTCTTAAACTTATGTGTTCAAGAATGCCTCCGGCATTTCTGAAGTTGATTTTGAATTCTGGCATCATTATAAAAGTGTTTCAATAAAAATGCAATACAGAGATATTTAGCGATTAAAAAGACAGAAAATTCAATGAAAAATAAAAGAAAAACAGAAATCAAAAATAAAAGGAGAAAATTATGTGGGATATTCAAATTCTTGGAGTAGATTTGTATCATGTTCTTTTCTGGCTGATCTTATACAGCTTTATGGGATGGATATGGGAAAGTTGCTATGTATCGATAAAGGAAAAGAAACTGGTAAACCGTGGATTTGTAACAGGTCCGGTGTGTACGATCTATGGAGTGGGAGCCATGAGCGTTTATCTGGTTCTGAGGCCATTGCAGGATCATGGTTTATGGCTGTTTCTTGGCGGCATCGTTCTGGCAACCATCCTGGAGTATGTTACTTCGTGGGTAATGGAAAAGCTCTTCCACACAAGCTGGTGGGATTACAGCGAACGGCCGTTTAACCTGCATGGCAGGATCTGTCTGGGATGCTCGATCGCATGGGGATTTTTCACACTGCTGATGTTTGAGATCCTTCAGCCGTTTGCACAGTGGGTGATCGATCTGTTTGATGTAGCGACCGGACATGCGTTTATTATCTTGTGCGGGATTTTGTACTGCGTGGACTTTATCGTATCGACACTTGCAGCACTGCAGCTCGGCGAAAAACTGGAAGGTCTGCAGACTGCCATGGAAGAGTTTACCGAATATCTTCAGACGACCAAAGTCTACAGTTCGACGGAAGAGGCAAGAGAACTGTTTGGAAACTATAAAAAGCATCTGCCGACGAAAAAAGAATTTCAGGAAAAGCTGGGAGAGTATCAAAGGCGCATTGCAGGCAAGATTGAAGAAAAGGGTCTTTCTGAATATGCAGAAGGCATTCGCTCTCGTTCAAAGGGATTTCGGGAACAGTATCAGGAGAGGGTCTCCAGGATCACCGGCGTAAACAAACGTTTTATGAAAGCTTATCCTACGATTCATAAAGTATCCAGAAAGAAAAAGGGGAATCAGAAAGAAACAAAATAAGCAAACAGAGAAAAAGAAAGCAGCAGTTATTGTTTTTTGATGGCTGTAAATATAAAAAAAGGAGGAGAAGTGTATGCTGCGTTTTACATTTCGGGGTGGCATTCATCCAGATGATGGAAAGGCGATGTCCAAAGATAAGCCGATTCGGGAGGTTTTGCCCAAAGGAGAGCTCGTCTATCCGCTTTCTCAGCATATCGGAGCACCAGCCAAAGCCATTGTAGCAAAAGGCGATCATGTACTGGCAGGTCAGAAAATTGCAGAAGCAGGAGGGTTTGTATCTGCAAACATTTTTGCATCCGTATCAGGAACGGTCAAGGCGATCGAAGCAAGGCTGGGGGTAGCCGGAGGCATGCAGGAATCCATTGTCATTGAAAACGATGGCCTGTATGAAGAGGTAGAGTTTTCACCAGAGCGGAAACTGGCGGATATTTCCGGAAAAGAGATCATTGAGATCATCAAGGAGGCGGGTATTGTCGGTATGGGCGGAGCCGGATTCCCGACACATGTCAAATACATGCCGAAAGATCCATCTGCGATCGATCACATCATTGTCAACTGTGCGGAGTGTGAGCCTTATCTGACATCAGATTACCGCAGGATGATGGAGGAACCGGAAAAAATCGTGGGCGGTCTTCAGGCGGCAATGAAGATTTTTGACGGAAGGGCAAAAGGCGTACTGGCAGTTGAAGACAATAAAAAAGATGCGGCAGCAAAACTGCGGGAAGCAGCAAAGGGGATACCGGATATTGAAGTTGTAGAATTAAAAACCAAGTATCCACAGGGAGCAGAGCGACAGCTTATTTTTGCAGTCACAGGAAGACAGATCAATTCTTCCATGCTTCCGGCAGATGCAGGATGTGTAGTCAACAACTGTGACACGATCCATGCAATCTATGAGGCGGTACATTTTGGCAGACCGGTCATGAAAAAAGTGATGACGATCACCGGAAATGCGATCAAAGAACCGCAGAACCTGCGTGTCCGCACCGGTACGAACTTCCGGGAACTGATCGAAGAGGCGGGAGGTTTTACTTCCGAACCGGAGAAAATCATCGCCGGAGGTCCGATGATGGGAATCCCACTGATCTCTCTGGATGTTCCGGTTGTCAAGACATCTTCTGCGATCCTGTGTATGACAAAAGACGAGGTCGCAGCCTGCGAAGAGACAGCGTGTATCAACTGCGGACGCTGTGTATCCGTCTGTCCGGGCCGGATCATTCCGGCAAGACTGGCTGATTATGCAAAAAGACATGATAAAGAAGCGTTTGAAAAAGCAAATGGAATGGAGTGCTGTGAATGTGGATGCTGCAGCTATAGCTGTCCGGCAAAACGACCGCTGACACAATACATCAAATCCATGCGTAAGATCGTGCTTGCGGATCG